>Ga0194060_10000978_pt1 | contig 20847 bp, 12 predicted proteins | sample SepL225m_MetaG_FD_163427 | JGI IMG/M metagenome (GOLD analysis project Ga0194060, IMG submission 163427) | Anoxic zone freshwater microbial communities from boreal shield lake in IISD Experimental Lakes Area, Ontario, Canada - Sep2016-L222-5m | ecosystem: Environmental > Aquatic > Freshwater >... | reverse complement strand
GAAAAAGAAAGATAAAAACAATCAGAAAAAAGACGATAAGAAAGACGACAAAAAAGATCAGCAAAACGAGAAAGATAAAAACGATCAACAGAAAAAAGACGAGCAAAAGCAAGCACAAAAACAACCTCAGAAAATTTCAAAAGAAGACGCTGAGAAAATTTTGCAAGCATTGAATAATGATGAAAAAAATATTCAGAAGAAAGCTCAAAAAATAGATGCTAAAAAAGTTGTCATTGAAAAAAATTGGTAAATAAATAGCCCCGACTTTTAAGTCGGGGGTAAAAGGTAATTTAAGATAGACGGGGCTTTAGCCCCATCAATTGCCCTGACCTTCAGGTTGGGGAATAAAGAATGAAAAAAATTATGGCTTTAGCCAAAATGAGTTAAAAAGAAGAATGAGTTTTTATAAATTAAAATATTTTTTATCCTGTGTGCTTATCTCACTTCTGGGAATTCATTCCCAAGTTGTAAAAGCCGATACACCATTTGTTGCCTCAGCTTCATCAACTACTGTTGCAATAGGTGAGCAAATTCAAATCACATTTGAACTAAGCGGTGACGGAAGAAATTTTCAAGCTCCAAATTTTGCGAACTTCTCAGTTTTAAGCGGTCCGAGTCAGTCATCTAGTATGCAAGTTTATAATGGATCTGTTTCGCAATCTCTTTCATTTACCTATATTATTCAATCAACAAAAGAAGGTGTTTTTAAAATTGGTCCTGCTTATATTGAAGCAAACGGAAAAAAAGTACAATCGAATATTTTAACGATTACCGTTGTAAAAGGAAACAATAAACCTCAAGCACAAAACGGACAACAAAAAAGCGGAGGCAATGAAACAGATGCTGCTATGGAAAAAAATGTTTTTCTGAAAGCAAGTATTGATAAATCGAATGTGTATCGCGGGCAAGGTGTTGTTGTTACTTACAAACTTTATTTTAAAGTTCAAATTGGCAATCCTCAACTTAGTAAATTACCAGCACTAGAAGGATTTTTTAGTCAAGAAATTCCCATGACACAGCAACCACAAGCTCATTTAGAAACATTGAATGGTGTTAGATATAATGTTGTCGAGTTAAAAAAGGTTGTTTTGTTTCCACAGCGTGCAGGTTCACTTTCGGTTGATCCGATGAAAGGTGAAGTAATTGCTAGAGTGCAAGTGAAAAGAAAATCACAAGGAAGAAATCCGTTCGAAGATTTTTTTAACGACCCATTTTTTGGGAACAATGTTCAGGATATTAAAGTAAATCTCAGTAGTGAAACATTAAAAATAAATGTTAAAGAATTGCCATCAGGAGCACCATCAACCTTTAATGGTGCAGTTGGTAAATTTACAATGTCGGCATCTGTTGATAAAAAAGAAGTAAAAGCACATGATGCAATTAATTTAAAAATTAAAGTTACCGGAAAAGGAAATATCAAATTAATTGATCCGCCTAAAATTGAATTTCCTCCCGATTTTGAAACCTACGACCCAAAAGTAAATGCTAATGCTATCGTTTCGGAAACAGGTGTAAATGGAACCAAAACTTTCGAATACCTTATAATTCCTCGTAATGCTGGCGAATATAAAATTACAGTAAATGGATTTACATATTTCGATTTAGATAATAATAAATATGCAACACAACCTGGAAATGAATTTGTATTGAAAGTTACCAAAGGTGATGAAACAGTTACTACAACGGTAAGCGGTGTTTCAAAAAGTGATGTGCAATTCATCGGTAAAGACATCCGGTTTATTAAAACAACCATTCCAGTTTTTGCATTAAATCAAACGGCCTATTACGACTCAATATTGTTTTACATGTTATTAATTATTCCCGCAATTTTATTTGTGTTATTGATTATTTTCAGAAAACGGTATATAGAATTGCAGAGTAATGTAACTTTATTAAAGAGTCGTAAAGCGAATACTGTTGCTATGAAACGGTTAAAGATTGCAAAAAAATTATTGTCGCAAAACAATTCGACAGAATTTTTGGATGAAATGTTTAAAGTACTTTGGGGATTTGTGAGCGATAAATTGCAGATACCCGTTTCGGAATTGTCAAAAGAAAATGTAACTACAATACTTGCCACAAAAAATGTCTCACCCGAATCAGTCAAAATTTTTATTGAAGCACTTGATGCCTGTGAAATGGCGCGTTTTGCAAGAAGCATTGCTGCATCCAATGATAAAATTTACCAAATGGGTATTGATGTAATCAGTAAATTAGAGGAGGAAATAGCATGAGAAAGTTTGTGGTCTTTAGTTTGATGTTTATTGTTTTTGTTACGAATGGATTTTCTTTTGAGGCATCAGATGAATATCAAAAAGCAAATAATTTATATCAAAAAAACAGTTTCGATTCAGCTGCAAAAATTTATGAAAAATTAATTGCTGAAGAATATCATTCTCTTGAAGTTTATTACAATCTTGGCAATTGTTATTACAAGACAAACAAAACAGCAAAGGCTATTTTAAATTTTGAACGTGCTTTAAAATTGAAGACAAACGATGAAGATATTTTGTTCAACATAAAAGTAGCACAGCTTAAAGTGGTTGATAAAATTGAAACTGTGCCGGAAATATTTTATGTACGTTGGACAAAGAATATTGCATCCATATTTTCTGATGATGGCTGGGGAAAAGTAATCACCATTTGTGTTTGGCTCATGTTTTTGTTTGCTGCTGTTTATGCTATTTCACAAAGTTCTATTTTGAAAAAAGTATCATTGCTTTTTTCTTTTACCTTTTTAATTTTTACTTCAGTAGCTTGGTTTTTAGCTAAGCAAAATTATGAGTCTGCTAAAATAAATAAATCAGCAATCATCATGTCTGAAAGCGTTTATGTTAAAAGCTCTCCTGGCGAAAACAATACCGATTTATTTTTGCTTCACGAAGGAACAAAAGCAACCATTCTTGATGAGTTTGAGAACTGGCAAAAAATCAAGATAGCAAATGGTAATGTTGGGTGGGTAAAGAAATCTGATATCGAAAAAATTTGATTTTTACAGAAAATCAGGTTTCAAATTCCATGATATTTTTAAGGTTTTTCCATGATTGCCGTCATACTTGATAATTGAATTATGATTTATCGTTGTGAATACATTCTAAATTCAAATCAATATGAATGCATTCAAAATTATCGTTCTGGCAAAGCAAGTTCCCGATACACGAAATGTTGGTAAAGATGCAATGAAAGCAGATGGAACTGTGAACAGAGCAGTTTTGCCCGCCATTTTTAATCCAGAGGATTTACATGCACTAGAGCAGGCCCTTCGCATTAAAGATCAATTTCCCGAATCAATAATTACATTGCTCACCATGGGGCCAGTTCGTGCTGCAGAAATTTTGCGCGAAGGGTTCTATCGAGGTGCAGATGATGGAATATTATTGACCGACCGAGCATTTGCAGGTTCAGATACTTTGGCAACTTCGTATTCCCTTTCATGTGCAATAAAAAAGATTAAAGATTTTGATATTATTATTTGTGGTCGTCAGGCAATTGATGGCGATACAGCACAAGTTGGTCCGCAAGTAGCCGAGAAATTACATATACCGCAGATTACTTATTGTGAAGAAATTCAAGCAATCGATAAAAAGAAAATTACTGTAAAACGTAGGCTTGAACGTGGAGTTGAAGTTGTTGAATGTGCATTGCCTGTTTTAATAACGGTAAATAATTCGGCACCTCATTGTCGCCCTCGAAATGCAAAACGTTTGATGAAATTCAAACACGCCACTACGATGAGCAAACATCAAGAAACAGGTGGAGATTATTTGGCAACAGAAAATGCAAATACACATTTATCAATTAAAGAATGGGGAATCTCGAATATTGATTGCGAACATGCACAGCTAGGTTTAGCAGGTTCTCCAACAAAAGTAAAAAAAGTTGACAATATTGTTTTTCAATCAAAAGAATCAAAGCGAATTGATGACTTTGATGAAGATATAAGTTTGTTGATGAAGGAGCTTATCGATTCACATATTATTGGTTAATAAATAAAAAATTGTATGAATAACGTTTCTGTTTATTGCGAACTCGAAGAAGGAAAAATTGCTGATGTGAGTTTTGAATTACTTAGTAAAGGACGCACACTTGCCAATCAACTTAATTGCAAACTCGAGGCTTATTTGTTTGGCCATAAACTTGATGGTTTCGAAAAAGAACTCGCACCTTATGGAGTAGATATTTTGTATAAAGCAGATGATGCTCATCTTTCGCCATACACTACTTTGCCACACACATCAGTAATGGTTGGGTTATTTAAAGAGAACAAACCGCAAGTAGCTTTGATGGGTGCAACAACAATTGGTCGCGACCTCGGGCCTCGCGTATCATCAGCACTTGGTAGCGGACTTACAGCAGATTGCACTGAGCTAGAAATTGGTGAGCACGAAGAAAAAAAGGAAAAGAAAATCTACAATAATTTATTGTATCAAATTCGTCCAGCATTTGGTGGAAATATAATTGCAACAATTATCAATCCCGATTGCAGGCCACAGATGGCAACTGTTCGAGAAGGAGTGATGAAAAAAGTTATTTATGATTTGAAGCATAAATGTGAAGTGGTAAATGTTGATGCGAAAAAATATTTTGACGAAACTGATTTTGCTGTAAAAATTATTGAGCGACACATCGAAGAGTCGAAAATTAATATAAAAAATTCACCAGTAATTGTTTCGGGTGGATTTGGTGTAGGGTCAAAAGAGAACTTTCAATTGCTTCACCGATTGGCAAATTTATTGGGAGGAGAAGTTGGTGCAACACGTGCAGCAGTTGATGCAGGATTTGTTGAACACGAAAGACAAGTTGGTCAAACAGGTGTTACTGTTCGTCCTAAAGTGTATATCGCGTGCGGTATTTCAGGGCAAATACAACATCTCGCAGGAATGCAAGAGTCAAGCATTATCATTTCAATTAATAATGATGCAAATGCACCGATAAATAAAATTGCGAATTATGTAATCAACGGAAAAGTGGAAAACGTAGTTCCGAAAATGATAAAATATTTTAAAGAAAATTCTAAATAAAAAATTTAATCAGATAACATCATGGCAAATTTTTTTACAGATAATCCCGATTTGAAATTTCATCTTGATCATCCTTTAATGCAACGAATTGTTGCTTTAAAGGAGAATCAATATAAAGAAAAAAATGATCCGATGGCTATCGGATTTGATTACGCTCCGCAGGATTTTGAAGATGCAATGGACAGCTACAATCAAGTGCTTGAAATTGTTGGTGAAATTTGTGGGGATATTATTGGCCCAAATGCCGAGTCGGTTGATCATGATGGACCGACTTTAAAAGATGGAAATGTTGTTTATGCAAAAGGTACCCAAGAAAATATTGATGCGATTGTGAAAGCAGGATTGATGGGAATTTCGTTGCCAAGAAAATTTGGAGGATTAAATTTTTGTATCATTCCATATGTAATGGCTGCAGATATCGTTTCTCGTGCCGATGCAGGTTTCGCGAATATATGGGGTTTACAGGATTGTGCCGAAACAATCAATGATTTTGCAGATGAAATTCAAAAAGAAAAATATTTGAAACGTGTTTGCAACGGTGAAACAATGGCAATGACATTGACGGAACCTGATGCAGGATCTGACTTACAAGCAGTGATGTTGAAAGCGCATTATGATGAAGGAAAGAAAACATGGTTGCTAAACGGAGTGAAACGTTTTATCACAAATGGAGGAGGGGAAATTTCTCTCGTGCTTGCTCGTTCGGAAGAAAGAACACAAGACGGTAGAGGTTTGTCGATGTTTATTTACGACAGAGCAAACGGTGGTGTTACTGTTCGTAGATTAGAAAATAAATTAGGAATAAAAGGTTCGCCAACATGTGAATTGGTTTTTAAAGATGCTCCGGCAGAATTGTGTGGTCAAAGAAAATTTGGTTTGATAAAATATGTGATGGCATTGATGAACAGTGCACGTTTAGGTATCATTGCACAATCTGTTGGTATTGGTGAAGCGGCTTATCGCGAAGCATTGGGTTACGCAAAAAAACGTATGCAGTTCGGAAAACCAATTATCGAATTTCCGGCAGTTTACGAAATGCTTGCGGTAATGAAAGCAAAAGTTACGGCTTCACGTTCGTTGCTTTATGAAACAGCACGTTTCGTTGATATGTATAAATCACTTTCACATATTTCAAATGAAAGAGATTTAACGAAAGAAGAAAAAGAGGAGATGAAAAAATATCAGAAATTAGCTGATATGTATACACCACTCGGAAAATCATTGGCGTCCGAATTTTGTAATGAAATTGCATACGATGCTTTGCAAATTCATGGTGGTTCAGGTTTCATGAAAGATTACCCGATTGAACGAATTTATCGCGATGCACGAATCACTTCTATTTATGAAGGAACAACGCAATTGCAAGTTGTTGCTGCAATTCGTGGCGTTACAACAGGAGCGTATCTGGCACAAATGAAAGAGTACGAAAAGGAGCCAATAAAACCTGAAACAGAATCATATCAACGTATTTTAATTCATATGACAGAGCAGTATGAAGAAGCTGAAGCAAGAGTAGTTGTGCAGAATGCGGAGTTCATCGATTTTCATGCACGCAGGTTGGTTGAAATGGCAGGTAACATCATCATGGGATATTTATTGTTAATGGATGTTCAACGTAATCATGAATACTGGAAAACGCTTGAAGTGTTTTTAAAAATTGCAAGAGCAAAAAATTCTGCTAATTCAACTTTTATTGGCTATTCAAATTTGAATGATTTGGGTAAGTTTAAATATGAAAATGTAAGTTTATAAATAATTGAATATTAATTGCAGCCCACGGTTTATATCGTGGGCTGTTTTTGTTTCTACATGCTAAGATTTCCAATTATTATATCCCAGCAAAAGTTTTATTCAACTCTTTCAGAGTTGTATTTATTTCATCTGTGTTTTTCCCCGAATTACATTCGGGGTTATTATTATTCAAGTCCTTCGGACTTGTTCTGTTTTATTTTGATATTTTCCGAATTACATTCGGAGTTATTCATATTCAAGTCCTTCGGACTTGCTTTAATTATCTATTTGTTTCCCGAATTCATTCGAATTTGTTTATGTTCAATTCCTACAGACTTGAATGTAAATCCTGAAGGGGATTTAATTTGAGTAACCTTGCATGAAATGAAAATACATGAAGAAAAAAGCAACCACTATATGGTTGAATATATTTTATAGTATATATTTTTCGTCAAAATCAATTTTATGCTCACTAAGTAATTCAAAATATTCATCTTTAAAAGTTATTTTTTGGTGATGAATTTCTTGATATTTTATATAATTAATTAGCCGGTCTTTTTCTTTTATAGAATAAGTAAAGGCCCCATATCCCAATTGCCAACCTGAAAAATTTGGGAATAAATTTTGTGTTTTAATAAATACTGAACTTCCAATTTTTATATCTTTTATCAATGAAGAAAGAGCAATTGATGGGTGCAAGTGTGTCAAAATATGAATATGATCTTCAATACCACCTATTTGATACAAATGACATTTTTTATTTTTCAAAATTCCCCAAATGTATTTATATAATTCGATGCGGTTTTCGGATGAGAGGGTGTGTTCTCTGTTTTTAGTAGTAAAAACAATTTGATAGATTATTTGTGTGTATGTGCTCATAAGCTGTTTATTCAAGTCCTTCGGACTTGTTATATTTTATTTTGATATTTTCCGAATTGCATTCGGAGTTATTCATATTCAAGTCCTTCGGACTTGCTTTAATTATCTATTTTTTCCCGAATTGCATTCGAATTTGTTTATGTTCAATTCCTACTGACTTGAGTGTAAATCCCGAAGGGGATTTAATTTGAGTAACCTTGCATGAAATGCAAGGAAAAAATCATGAAACAAAAAGCAACCACTAAGTGGTTGAATAAATTTAGAGCAAACCATTTCGTTTAGCTGCCTCCCCAGCTTTCTCTATCTAAACTACGGTATTGAATAGCTTCGGCAAGATGTTCAATTTTTATTTCTTCACTTGCCGATAAGTCGGCAATGGTACGGGCAACTTTTAAAATCCTATCGTAAGCACGTGCCGAAAGTTGTAATTTATTCATTGCAGTTTTTAATAAATTTTGCCCGGCCGGAGTTATTTCACAAACCTTTCTCACCGTTGTCGAACTCATTTGTGCATTGCTGTAAATTCCATCATTTTCAGTAAAACGTTTTTCCTGAATTTCGCGAGCACGAATAACGCGCTCTCTTATTTTTTCACTGCTTTCACTTTTACGTGTATCAGCCAACTGATCAAAATTTACCGGAGTAACTTCAATATGAATATCAATTCTATCGAGCAATGGTCCCGATACTTTACTCAAATATTTTTGTACCATTCCCGGAGGACAAACACATTCTTTTTCTGGATGATTAAAATAGCCACACGGGCAAGGATTCATCGATGCGATGAGCATAAAGCTTGATGGATATTCAATAGAAAATTTTGCACGAGCAATAGTAATTCGTCTCTCTTCAAGCGGTTGACGCATCACTTCTAAAACGGTTCTTTTAAACTCAGGTAACTCATCTAAAAATAAAACACCATTGTGTGCCAATGAAATTTCTCCGGGCTGAGGATTATTTCCACCACCAACCAATGCAATATCAGATATAGTATGATGTGGCGAACGAAAGGGTCGTTGGTATAGCAACGAAGCATTTTTGGAAAGCTTTCCCGATACCGAATGAATCTTAGTTGTTTCAAGAGCTTCTTGTAATGTGAGTGGTGGAAGAATAGAAGGCAAACGTTTGGCAAGCATTGTTTTTCCTGCTCCTGGAGGACCAATTAAAATAACATTGTGTCCACCGGCAGCTGCAATTTCCAATGCACGTTTGATGTTTTCTTGTCCGCGCACATCGGCAAAGTCATTTTCATTTTTATGAATATTTTCTTCAAACTCTTTTCGTGTATCTACTTCAACTTGTTCAAGTGAAATTTCACCATTAAAAAATTTTACAACATCCGATAAATTATCTGCGCCATACACTTTTAAGTTATTGACGATGGCTGCTTCACGTGCATTTTCTTTTGGCAAAATAAATCCTTCAAAACCTTCGGTACGCGCTTGAATGGCAATAGGCAACGCACCTTTAATCGGTTTCAATGTCCCATCCAAAGCCAGCTCGCCCATGATGATATATTTATGAATAGTTGAACCGTTCATTTGTTCGGAGCAGGAGAGATAACCAAGTGCAATTGGCAAGTCGTATGATGAACCTTCTTTGCGAATATCAGCAGGCGCCATGTTTATTACCACACGCATACGTGGCATTTTGTAACCTATATTTTTGATGGCTGTTTCAATTCGTTGGTGACCTTCTTTCACTGCATTGTCGGGCAAGCCCACAAGGCTGTAGCCTACGCCTTTATCTGATACATTTACTTCTATGGTAATGGTAACGGCACTTACGCCATGAACAGCGCTGCCAAAAGTTCGTATGAGCATGATCGTTTCATATTGATGTATTGCGAAGTAAAAGAAATAATTGATTTGAATGTAGAATTATTTTGTGACTAGAGTTATTATTTCTCAAACAGATAAAGGAAAATATATTTTTATACCTTTCATTGGCAATTTTGTTGCAAGATGAAACCAACAATCAGAAATACTTTATTCTTATCACTTGCTCTAAATTTCATTTTTAGTTTAATGGGGTGTACAAAAAGTATGGTCAATGATTGTGACCCAAATAATCCACCATTTGGTGGTTATAATCTTATTCCTAAAGAAGAAATTTCTTACTTGTTTCCATACAAAGAATTAGATACTATTAAAATGATTAAGAATGGTAGAGATACATTTTTATTTGTGGGAATCAATTCTGAGATGGGCTATAATACTAGCTTTGACCAAGATCCAAATTGTCCTCATGCGCATAAAGATCAATGGATGAAACATACTTTTACAGATAAAAATAATAATAGTATTGTCTTAGATGCATATATTGATGATATAGAAAAGTATTTAATATCTTTAAATCAGAATACCTATGGACCTGTGTATGCAATTGATATTACAAATTATCCAAGTACAATAAATATTTATGCCGGTGGTGTTGAATACAAAAGTGTGTATGCACTTTATGCTAATAACAAATCAGATACTTGTTATTTTCAAAAAAGTTTAGCGGGAGTTGTTAGAATAAAATCCGGCACTGACGTTTATGAAAAACTACCATAAATAGCAGAAGCTCATCTCAAACATTTCATGTTTAATATTGTTCACTCATCAATCAGTTACTGATCTTACAAAATATTTTCGTTTTAAAACATGACCGAACATAAACATACCAACCGTTTAATACATGCTTCAAGTCCTTACCTGTTGCAGCATGCACACAACCCAGTTGATTGGTGGGAGTGGTGCGATGAAGCTTTTGAAAAAGCAAAACGCGAAGATAAATTGGTACTGATAAGCATCGGTTATTCGGCTTGCCATTGGTGTCATGTGATGGAGCGTGAGTGTTTTGAAAAAGAAGATACCGCAGCGCTGATGAACGAATTTTTTGTTTGCATAAAAGTGGATAGAGAAGAACGTCCAGATGTTGATCAGGTTTATATGGATGCCGTGCAGTTGCTTACAGGGCAAGGCGGTTGGCCACTCAATTGTTTTACATTGCCCGATGGTCGACCAATACATGGCGGCACTTATTTTCCGAAAGTGAATTGGGAAACCATACTTGAACAACTGGCAGATTTTTACAAACACAGCAAGCATCAAGCACTCGATTATGCAACTGATTTGGTAAACGGAATTAAACAAATGGACATCATTCAAACTGAAGAAAATGATTTGATTTGGGATTTTGAAAAAACAGTTTCGGTTTTAAATACATGTAAAAAAACTTTCGATTTAGTTAACGGAGGTTTTAATCGTGCACCAAAATTTCCTTTGCCAAATAATTGGGAAATGTTTATGCAATTGAATCATTATACAAAAGATGAATCGATGTTTAATGCAGTGCATACAACATTGCAGAAAATGGCAAATGGAGGAATATACGATCAGGTGGGAGGTGGCTTTGCGCGCTATTCTACCGATAGTTTTTGGAAAGCTCCTCATTTTGAAAAAATGCTTTATGATAACGGACAGTTGATGAGTTTGTATGCGCACGGATATCAGCAAACAAAAAATGCATTATACATAAGAGTTGTTGAGCAAACACATGATTTTTTGAGCAGAGAATTAACTTCAGTTGATGGAACTTTTTACTCGGCACTTGATGCGGATAGCGAAGGTGTGGAAGGAAAATATTATGTATGGACTCATGATGAACTTATAAAATTACTTGGTGAAGATGAGCCAATATTTAGTTTATATTTTAGTGTTGAAGCAACCGGAAATTGGGAACATGGAAATAATATTTTGTACAAAACAAAAAGTGATGAAGAGCTTGAAAAGTTAACAGGAAAATCAATTTCAGAAATTGAAAATTTTGTAGAAAGTTGTAATAAAATTTTACTGCAAGAAAGAGCTAAGCGAGTTCATCCGGGTTTAGATGATAAAATAATTACCTGTTGGAATGCTTTGATGATAAAGGGATACGCTGATGCTTACCTTGCTTTTGGAGATGAGAATTTTTTGAAATCCGCAACTGCATGTGCTGATTTTATTTTGAATACAATGTTTGTTGATGAGATTTTATATCGTATTCATAAAAACGGCAAGACAACCATACCAGCATTTGCAGAAGATTATGCTAATTTATGTGAAGCATTGATTTCATTGTATGAAGCAAATGGTGTTGAAAAATATTTATGGAAGGCAAAAGAGTTGATGGAAAATGCTATTCGGTATTTTTATGATGAAGAAAGCAAATTTTTCTTTTTCAAATCAAAAAACGATTCTCCTCTTATTGCATCAAAAATTGATGTACAAGATAATGTGATTTCATCATCCAATTCTGTTTTTGCAAAGTGTTTATTTGTACTTGGGTTTTTATTTGATGAAAATAAGTATGAGCAAATGGCTAAAGAAATGCTCATCAAAGTACAACCCAAATTTGAAGTTTATCCAACAGGTTATTCAAATTGGATACAATTGCAAATGCTTATACAGAAAGGATTTTATCAAGTTGTTGTTACAGGAAAAAATATTGAAAAAGAAATGAGAGAGTTAAGAAATATGTATTTACCCAATGCAATTATTATTGGTTTAACTACTTCTTCAACTATTCCTTTGTTTAATGATAAGCATGTTTTGAATGAGACAAAAATATATGTATGTAAAGATAAAACGTGTGGTATTCCACAAACAGATATTGAAAAAGTTATTCAATTGATGAAAGAATAGTTTCAAATTTACGCGTTGGAAAATTTTCTTGTCAAACTAGTGTTTCTAAGTTTGACTAATTTCTAATTTAAACATTAAACTAATAAGCTTCAAAAGGACAATTTTCTTTTTGGTTAAATTTTTCTTTCCTATTTAAACTTAAACAAATCAGTCCCCAAAACACGCCTAAAATTCCAGCAAAATAAATGTATCTGTTAATAGGTACATCAGGTGTTGGAGGAATAGTTGGTATACCATTTCCTTGGTTAGGTGCAATTTTCTTATCTGGTGTTGTAACCCCAAAATTTATATATCCTCCGGCAATGTTATTTGTTTCTTCGTAAGGGTTAATTCTTGTTCTTGATGTTTCGTTTATATATAAATCAGATTCATCAAATATCGAGATATATTCTTTTTCAGATGATCGATCCCCTTGGGAGTACAAATGATGAAAACAACATAAGAAAAATGTAGTTAATATTATAATCTTCATAATGAGTTAAAGCACTATTATTCTTTACAAAATTTGTAAGTCATCGCTTCACCATTTAAAGTTGAAATGCGAACAAAATAAATTCCAGATTCTAAAGAAGATATATTTAATGACAACTTTTCATTTGCATTAAATACTTGACTTTGTAATGTTTTGCCTGTAACATCAATTACATCAATTTTTGTATTTCCGACAAATATTTTAGATGCAACAATGTTTAGTGAATTACTAGCAGGATTAGGGAAAATAGCAATCGAAACGTCATCAGTTTTTGAATTATCATTTATTGCAACTGTTGATGAATATGAATACTTACCATCTTTATCGATTTGTTTGATACGGTAATATTCTCTAGCATTATTTGTTGCAAAAATATTCTTGTCTGTATAATTATAATCCGATAGTGACTGTGTGTTTTGCTTAGCAGTTACTAATGCGATCTCTTCAAAAGTATTTCCTTTTAAACGCTCAACAACATAATGGTCGTTGTTTTTCTCATTTGCAGTTTGCCATTTTATTATTGCATCAGCATTATTTTTTGCACCCGAAACAGAAAGCCATTTTACAGGTAATAATGATGGATCATTAATTACAAGTAGAAAACGATTTCCTTTAGATGCCAAGTTTGATGTGATACTAAAAGTATAGGTAGTAACACTTCTCAAATTAATTACATTGCTATTAAACTGATCAATTAAGTAAATATTTTTACTGGAAGGAAGTGTTGCACTCACGTTAGAAACATTGATTGAATATGTGCCTACAGGTGCATATGCCGATAAAACAAAAGTATCGGCAATGTTTGGCAGAGGAACAATATTTCGTTGTACGGTGTATATACTGTCGATATAAAAACCGAAATTGATGAGTGAATTTGGAAATTTCACCGCGTCTTCATCTCTATTAAATCCTTTATTCGAATTTGCATCAAATCCAATCCAAACCACATCTGAATTATAGGCATCCTTATTCATTTTTATCTCGATAAGTTCGGCTGCTGTTTTAAAATAATTTGTTACTGTGTTTGAAACTTTATCGGTTTCATTAAATGAAATACTAGGAGAAGAACCAGTTGCCTGAACAAAAAATGCTTGACCTGACGAAATATAATTTGTACCATTATTTGATACATAGGATCCAGAAGATGGGTCATAAATATAATAATTGGCATCTAAATTAGTTTTAGAAATTGTGGTCCAATTAATTTGTGAAGGGTACGGATTACCAACTAAATTCCATCCGTCATTAGTTGGGTCGGATGTATTTGTATATGAAATACTAGGTGTTATTGTTCCTTTATTGATCGCTCCGTTAAAATCAATTGTTACTGCATTTTGCGATGGAAATAAACCTGCAGTATACCAATCAGGTGACGAAAGTGTTCTGTCGCCACGAACATAAACCAACGCACCATTAGCAGCTGATAATCCACTTGAAAGTGAGGTAACAGCTTGCCATCCTCTTCCAGCACCAGAAGTTGATTCTTGATAAGTATAAATGCTTGGACTGTTTAATGGCGGAGCAGCATCAAATCCACCGGTACCTCCATTTCCTGTAACAAAAATATTGTCAATTAAATCTGTGTAAGCAAATGAAGTTGTGTTTGGAGAAAACATTCTGTATCGTCTTTGCACAGCAGGAACATATCGTTGAGATTTTACATTTCCTGAAATAGTAGCAGTTGATGGAATGCTTGCAACACGTGCTGTTCCTGATGCATTTGATACGAGCGTTAAATATCCTCCGGTATTAAATGTTCCATTGGTTAGTGTCAAAGTTCCTGTTATTTCAAGTGTGTTTCCGAGAGTGATACTTCCAGTACCGGGTGTTGTTCCTCTGCTAAGTGTAACATTTGTAAAACGATTTGTTGTACCCGAAGTAGTTTGATCGAACAATAAACTATTTGTTAAAGTGCCTGTTCCGCCAATTGAAATGGAACCCGAGCCATTGCTTTTTATTACACCTGTTCCGGTTGTTAAGTCGCCATTGAGTGTTAAGGTATTATTCGAAATATCCAATGTGTTATTTCCAAGTGCAAGCGTTCCACTAACTGTTACATTCGAACTCGAATTTAAGGAAACTCCCGAAGCATTATTTATGGTTAGATTTGAAAATGTTTTTGCCGAACAATATTGAGCTGAAGCACCATTCAATTCAACTATTGATCCCGAACTTAATGTGATTGTTCCTGTTGGAATATTGCCTAACAATGCACCGGATAAACTTGTTGATGCTAATTTTAATGTACCACCAGAACTTATTGTTACGGCACTTGAACCCGATAATTGATACGTTCCAGTAGTCAATGTTCCCGAAATAGTAATTGTATTTCCGTCAATTTGTTTGTTTGATGAAAGTAAAGTTGTACCAGATGAAATGGCTAAACCCGAAGAGCCAAGTGTGATTATACCAGATCCTCCTAAATCAGCATTTGTTCCGCTTATTATAATTTGTCCAGCTGAACTTTGTGTAAGAGCACCTGCACCGATAATTCCATATTTAAATGTTTTGGTGGCAGTACCGCCAAGTGTGATTGTAATCCCCGATGCAATTTCAATTTTTCCATTTACAGTTGTTGCCGAACCAGCACCCCATGCAGATTGAGTTCCTGAAGCAAATCTAAGTATGGGTATTTCAGATGTTACGTTTGGAAAAAATGTAACTCCCGATGAAGATGGATTTGTAGTTCCTAAATTCCATTGCAATATTGAGCCATCATCATAAATATGTGATGAAGCATTTACACCAGAAGCATTACCAGTAACTCCAGATACTTCTATACTTAATATTCCACCTCCATTAATTCTAATTGTAGAGGAAGCATTATACGTTGGAGCCAATTGATAATTTATTCTTCCACCGTTTTGAATAGTAATATCATCACCTGTTCCATCTGCAATAGTAGCAACCCCACCTGAGGCTAATGTTAAAAATCCACCGCTTTGAACAGTAACTTGATCAATAGTTACGATAGCAGAAATAGTAATGGTATGCCCGTTTCTAATGGTAATATTATTTGCTGAACTTGTTGGTGCTAATGTGGCTGTTATCCAATTTGTAGAGCCATCAGCGGATGATTCCCAAGTTGCGGCTGTGCCCCATGATCCTGTAGCCTTCGATCGGAAATAATCTGTAGTAGCACTTACTGCTGTTACTGTAAATGAATTACTTGTTACATCAAGATCCCATGCTCCGCTATTATTTCTTTCTGCCAGTAAAGTAATACCTGTTCCACCTAAAGTATGAGTCAAACTACTAAATGTTGCAACTCCATTTATTGCCGAAACAGAAACAGGTGAGCCTGTCATTGTTCCGGTTGATGAGACACGAACATTATCTGTAAAATCCAAATCAACATTATTGTTAGCATCTTTAGCAGTTACTGTAACTGAGGGCGACATTGATACGTTTGTATTTACTGCAGATGGTTGTTGAGTATATATTAATTGAGAAATTGTTACTTCAATTCTGTTCATATCAGCAGTTGTACTTGAAGCAGCAGCGCCAGCATTTGATGCAGCAAAATTTGAAGTTGAACTAGAAGCATTTGCAGCACTTACCGTAAAAGTAATTTGTTGATTATCGGTAACAGTTGATTGATATGTTACACGCAATTCAAAATCTTTTGTACCACCATCAGTTGCACTTAGCGATAAACCTGTGAATGCAATACTTGTCGCTCCATTAACAGCAACTTCTTTAACATTTGTACTTCCATCAAATAATGCAGCAGTGCGAATCGCAGTTGAACCGCCTGTAGAAAAAGTTAAAGTAGATAAAGTAGTACCGAGATTATCCCCATCAATTGTTGCACCACCATCACGTAAAGTTAAACTATTTACACCAACAGAATTTCCTGTGGTTAATGTTGATGAGGTTTGAAAACTGGCATAATCAATATTTGATGTATAAGTATATCCTGATGTGTTGGTAATATCTGAAGCAGCACTCACTGTTCCTGTTCCGGTTAAATTAATTACATAAGGATTTTCACCTCCTGTAGCATCATCATTTGCAATACTTATGGCAGCGGTTTTTGCACCTTGACTAGTAGGACTAAATGTTATCGTAAAAGTTGTAGTACTTGATGTTGCAACTGTAGAAGAAGTTGATGTTTGATCAATTGAAAATTCGGCAGCATTGGTTCCACTAATGTCAACAATAGGAGTGCCTGATAAATTTAAAGTAGCAGTGCCAATATTTTCAATGGTAAAAGTTGTGGCCGATGAACTAGTGCCTGATACTTGATTACCGAAACCAAATGTACTTGCCGTGGCATAACTTGTTAAACCTTGTTTGATGTTTATTTCGGGCAACGAACTCGTTACATCAAATGCACTACTCTCTATCGAAAGCGATCCTGATGTTGCAGTTATTTTATTTGTATTGGCAGCAGTGTTAAAAATTAAATTTGAAAAACTTACAGTACCTGATGAAAATGTTCCGGTAATTGTAGCAGTAATATCAAAAGTTGTTGAGCCAGTTGTTACCGACATCGAAACACTTGTTGCATAATCTAAATCAGTATTTGAATTGCCATCTTTGGCGGCAAGTGTAACGTTAGGCGACATCACAGCCATTGCTGAAATTGATGAAGCAGGCTGCTGTGTAAATGAAAGGGCTGAAGCAGTAACTTCAATTCTGTTCACATCACTAGTTATACTTGAAGCAGCAGCACCAGCATTTGATGCAGCAAAATTTGAAGTTGAGCTAGAAGCAGTTGCAGCACTTACCGTAAATGTAATTTGTTGATTATCGGTTACGGTTGATTGATATGTTACACGTAATTCAAAATCTTTTGTACCACCATCAGTTGCACTTAGTGATAAACCTGTGAATGCAATACTAGTAGCACCGTTAACAGCAACTTCTTTAACATTTGTACTTCCATCAAATAAAGCTGCAGTACGAATTGCAGTTGAACCTCCAGTAGAAAAAGTTAATGAAGAAAGAGTAGTACCGAGATTATCCCCATCAGTTGTTGCACCACCATCACGAAGTGTTAAACCGTTTACACCAACAGAATTTCCTGTGGTTAACGTTGATGAGGTTTGAAAACTGGCATAATCAACATTTGATGTATAAGTATATCCAGATGTATTGGTAATATCAGAAGCAGCACTCACTGTTCCGGTTCCGGTTAAATTAATTACATAAGGATTTTCACCTCCTGTAGCATCATCATTTGCAATACTTATGGCAGCAGTTTTTGCACCTTGAGTGGTAGGACTAAATGTTATCGTAAAAGTTGTAGTGCCCGCTGCAGCAACAGTTGCAGTTGTTGATGATTGATCGATTGAAAATTCAGAGGCATTGGTTCCAGTGATGGCAACAATAGGTGTGCCTGATAAATTTAAAGTAGCTGTTCCAGTATTTTCAATGGTAAAAGTTGTTGCAGATGAACTAGTGCCTGATACTTGACTGCCGAAACCAAATGTGCTTGCAGTAGCATAACTTGTTGAACTTTGTTTGATGTTTATTTCGGGAGCAGTTGTGCCAATAGATGCAGGAACAGCATTATAGATAACCACATCATCCAAAAAAAGATTTGCAACATTTGAAGTACTAGTAACACCTGTAAATGTTGTAGCATTAATATTAGTATTTGCTGTTGCTCCTCCTTTAGTTAAATCATTACCAACAAGAGTACCATTTATGTATAAGTCAAATTTTTGGACAGCCACAGTTTGTGCTGCACCATTATATGTATAACTGATTGTACCACTACTTTTATTATTACCGATAATTTCAACAGTATAAGCTGTACCTTGACTGAATGCAGATGTTGTTAAGCTTGTCGAATTATATGTTCCAGCATTGTTATAAGTTAATGTTAATGCACCAGATCCTCCAAAAGTAAATCTTAATCCAATGAAGTTATTTGCAGAACTAACATCGGTATTATCAGTATAGTTAGTACCCTGTAAACCTTGATAAAATGTCCATACACCTGAAGTTGAAGAGTTACTAGCAGAAGCATCTCCAAATAACACTTTGAATGAAGTATAAAACTCAGTACTTGCCGTATAAGATACTGCTGGAGATACTTTTATAACAGAAGCACTAGAAGAACACACAGCTCTTACAAAGGCTCCAGTTGTTCCTAAAGGGTTAGAGGATGTTGCTAAATTAACAGTGGCAGTTGCAGCTGCTGCACCTGCTCTTGCATATGTGGTTCCACTTGTTGGAATAGGGAGAAAAGCAGTCGAACCTGTCTGGCTTGCATGTGAACCTGTTGTAACGCCAAAATTTTGAGTTGTAGTCTGCCCCCAACCCTTCATCGGCAAAATGCAAATAAATATAGCAGCAATAAAAAATGTATAAAGTTTTGTATTTAAAAAGAATTTTAATGTACTCATATGTAAAAATTACTCCAATTATCTATGTTGAATGTTAACTAACTTTAAACATAAAATTAATTTGGTGTTTTTTAAAATCGTAAATTGTAGTTTAGCTGTATTGAGAAATAAATAGCGGTTTTACAATTTGGTGTTGAAAAATATTTTTTAAAGCGACATTTTTTTCGGCTGTTTTTAGCCAATTAAGAGGTGAAAAGGAATAAAGCGATGGAGAAATTAATTTACAAATGAATGAGTTTGAACTCGAGCTTTTTGGCAAAAGTGGTATAGTATTCTTTAATGGTTGTTTCAACCGAATCGATGTTCCTAAAATCTTGAAGCATGTCGATTAATAAAATATCAAAAACACATCCTTCAACAAATTTTATTTCTTTACCAAAACCACAAACACACAATGCATTTGTTTTGCGTAAAAATCTTTTGATGTGTCGTAAATCTGTGTTTAAGGTATGGCAAGTTCCGAAGTGAATGATTTTATTATTGCAATTTGGTCCAAGCATATCAGCAAGCTCGTCAAGGGTTACAATTTCTTTCCCAACAAGTATCTGATTTGGTTTTCCGTGAAATGCTATGTATAAAATGCTGTAATCTTTGTAGCGTTTGAGCTGCCACTGTTTTAAATAATAGGCTAAATTTTCTCGCGTTCCACAATGTCTGTGAATGTAATTGATATCGCGATTTTGTTTCATGAACATCAATACGGCAAGCACCGATGTTTCGCTCTTGAGATCTTTGCTCCAATCTCCTTCTACACAAAAAACTTCTTTACTGTATGTTTTAGCGAATTTCATTTTTTGTATTCATAAAAAAGGCTGCAAATAACTCAATCACCCACAGCCTTTTGTTTTTTTATGTTGTCATTTTATTAGTCAACGTTATCGTGTAAAAAAGAATTGTTGGTTCTTATTTCTACTTTATTTTTTGCGCCATCATCAAACAATGTCAACCTCGAAATTTGTTGTTCAGATGAATGAGGCACTTCGTTTAATTTTTTATTTTTTCGTTTGTAAGCAGGCTCTTTTTCTAAATCACGAATTCCTCCAGGAGAATTAATGGTAACATTCAAATTTTTCAATTCTTTGATACGTTGAATGTGTTTTTCAATTTTTAATTCCTGCTCTTCTGTGTTGGCTTCAGGGTCGATATCATTCACCATATTGTTCACTTCATTCATCAACTCTTCTATCTGCTCTTCCTTTGCCATTACCTCGTTAACAATGTTTCTGATTTCCTCATCTTCGTTTATAGGTTGTTCTTCAAAACTCATTTCGGGAATTATTTCTTCCTGAATGTTTTCTACTATTTCTTCCTCTTCAATTTTTAACTCGAAACGAATTTCTTCTTCTTCTTTCATTTCGAAAGCTGGTGTTTCAACTTCTTCCACTTCCTCTTCTTTTACAACTTCTTCAATCACATTTCCAACAATCATTTCTGGTTTTGCAGTTGGCTCATGAAGCATTATTTTAACTTTTTGTTCAACAACAGTTTCGATAATATTCTGATGAATGATTTTGTTTTCGCGAGCTTCAAAACCTGTAGCAATTATTGTTACAGCAAGTTTGTCTCCTATTGTTTCATCGTAGCTTGTACCAAAAATCATTTCGGCAGTTAAGCCCGATTCGTTCTGAATATAATTTGAAATCAAATCAACTTCATCCATCAAAACTTCTTGCGTTCCTGAAGTAATATTTAATAAAATATTTTTAGCTCCGAAT
>Ga0194060_10000977_pt1 | contig 20863 bp, 17 predicted proteins | sample SepL225m_MetaG_FD_163427 | JGI IMG/M metagenome (GOLD analysis project Ga0194060, IMG submission 163427) | Anoxic zone freshwater microbial communities from boreal shield lake in IISD Experimental Lakes Area, Ontario, Canada - Sep2016-L222-5m | ecosystem: Environmental > Aquatic > Freshwater >... | reverse complement strand
TGTTCACACCTCTGATGGCTTCCACTTCACCCTTCGTAATAGGTTGCTTGTAAGCAATAATGGCTAAAGACTCTAAAGCAGCATTAGAAAGTCGCTTTAAAAATTTATCTCCATTTAATTGAGCAATGGTTTTATGAAAATCGGGCTTGGTTAAAAACTGCCAGCCACCGCCACTTTGTTTTAATTCAAAAGGATAAAATTCAGTGCTATACTTTTCTTGAATACCATTCAATGCACTTTCTACTTGGTCTAAACTAATACGCTCTTCTAAAAATCCAAAAGCATTATTAATAAGTTCGGTAATATCATTCGCATTTAATGCCTTTTCACTTGCAAAAATAAGCGCTTCAATATGAGGTATAATTTGACTAATTTCCATAGTGGTTGGGTCTTAACCGTTCAATGCTGCTGCACCACTTACAATCTCCGTTAATTCGGTTGTAATAGCTGCTTGACGTGCACGGTTATATGATAATTTCAATGATTTTAATAATTCGTTAGCGTTTTCACTTGCCTTATCCATCGCAGTCATTCTCGCACCGTGCTCACTTGCATTCGCGTCTAGTACTGCTTTGAATAGTTGTGTGTTTAAAATTTTTGGCATTAACTCAGCTACCAACACTTCTTTCTCTGGTTCAAAAATAAAATCTGTTTTTTTCTTATTTGCTTTTTTAGCTAAAGTAGGAATAGGTAAGAAAGGTTCTGCTGTAGGTAATTGAGTCGCAGCATTTTTAAACTCACTGTAAATAATTTCTATCGCATCAAATTCTTTATTGGCAAATGCAGTCATCGCCGCTTTCGCTGCTGTTTGTACATTTTCAAATTTTAAATTCAAGAAAATATCTTTGAAATCGGCATTAGTTTTATAACCTGTCTTCGTTAAACTCTCGTATCCTTTCTTTCCAATATTCCAGATAGTGATATTTTTATTCGCGTATTTTTCTGCAATCGTAGTCTTTGCTAATTTTACTAAGTTGGCATTGTATCCACCGCATAAACCTCTGTCAGAAGTAATGACTATAAATAAAACATTATTCACAGGACGTGTTTCAGCTAAAGCTAAATTCATATCGCCATCCAAGCTTCCAATAATATTGCTTAACATTTCTTGCAACTTACGCGTATAAGGTCTCATTTGAGTGATTGCGTCTTGCGCACGGCGTAATTTAGCAGCACTCACCATTTTCATGGCCTTGGTTAACTGCTGAGTACTTTGTGTACTTTTAATCCTATTTCTTACTTCGTTTAATTGACCTGCCATAGCATTTTTTAGTTTCTGATGTTCAAGTGGAAGCCCGTCAAAATGTTGGGGTTCCAAAGGCGAGCAAAGGTATCATTTTTTCGTCCATTTTTCAATTTTAAGGCCATTGTTGTTATTTTTTATATTGGACCCCCCTTAAAACCTTCAAACTCACCCCAATTACTTAACTTTGGCACGCCTATTGAGTATAGGAAATAACACAATTATCAAGCAGGAATATGTTGCAAATTATAAGTAAACTATTTGGAGGTTCGAAAAGCGAAAAAGACGTTAAGAAAATAGACCATTTGGTGGCTGTTATTAATGGCCATTTCAATAGCTATAAAACCCTATCCAACGACCAGTTAAGAGCTAAAACCACTGAATTCAAGGCTAAAATTAAGGCCTATTTAGCCGATACCGATAGTCAAATCGAATCCCTTCAAGCCGAGGCGGAAGCCCTGCCTATTAGCGATTTTATGGGTAGAGATGCTTTGTATGAGCAGGTAGATTTGCTCAAAAAACAAAAGGACAGCACCTTGGAAAAGGTACTTTGGGACGTTTTGCCAGAAGCCTTTGCGGTAGTTAAAGAAACGGCCCGCAGATTTACCGAAGAAGAGGAGTTAATGGCAACAGCTACACAACTTGACAGGGATTTATCTGTCAAAAAAGAATATATCAATATTAAGGGCGACCAGTCGGTATTCCAAACAACTTGGAAGGCGGCAGGCACACCCATTACTTGGAATATGGTGCACTATGATGTGCAGTTATTAGGAGGTATTGTTTTACACCAAGGTAAGATTGCAGAAATGTCAACGGGTGAGGGTAAAACTTTAGTTTCTACTTTACCTGCTTATTTAAATGCACTAGCGGGTGAAGGGGTACATATTGTAACCGTGAATGACTACTTAGCCAAAAGAGATAGTGAATGGAATGGTACTTTATTTGAGTGGTTAGGTATTACAGTAGATTGTATCGATAAGCATCAGCCGAATTCAGAAGAGCGTCGTAATGCCTACCGCGCTGGTATTACTTACGGAACCAATAACGAATTTGGATTTGATTATCTAAGAGATAATATGGTGCACACACCAGAAGAAATGGTGCAACGCAAACATCATTATGCCATGGTGGATGAAGTGGATAGTGTATTAATTGACGATGCGCGTACACCCTTAATTATTTCTGGTCCTATTGGTCACCAAACAGGTGAGCAACAATTTTTTGAATTGAAACCAAGAATTGAAAAATTGGTGGAGATGCAAAAGAAAACAGTGAATCAATTTTTAATTGAGGCTAAAAAGAAAATAGCAGAAGGCAACGACGATCCTAAGGATGGCGGAAAGGCTTTGTATACGGCGTTTAGAGGCTTGCCTAAAAACAGTGCCATTATTAAATACTTAAGTGAACCTGGGGTGAGAGTGAAATTGCAAAAAGCAGAGAACCATTATTTAGCAGATCAGCAAAGAGAAATGCATAATGTAGATGCAGATTTATTTTTCCATATTGATGAAAAAAATAATTCAGTAGAATTAACCGACAAAGGCTTGCAATTAATTACCAAGCAAGGAGAGGACCCTAATTTCTTTTTGCTTCCTGATATTAGTGTGGCTTTAAATGCCATTGATCAAAATGCCCATTTAAAAGCGGAAGAAAAATTCCAACAAAAAGAAAGTATTATTACTGAATATAGTATTAAGGCCGATCGTATTCACACAGTGAATCAATTATTAAAAGCCTATACTTTATTTGACAACGATGTAGAATATGTAGTCATTGAAGGACAAGTAAAAATTGTAGATGAGCAAACAGGTCGTATTATGGAAGGCCGTCGTTATTCAGACGGACTGCACCAAGCCATTGAAGCCAAAGAAAATGTAAAAATTGAAGCGGCTACTCAAACCTATGCCACTATTACTTTGCAGAACTTTTTTAGAATGTACCATAAGTTGGCAGGTATGACAGGTACTGCGGAAACAGAGGCTTCAGAGTTTTGGAGTATTTATAAATTAGATGTGGTTTCTATTCCTACCAATATTCCAGCTATTAGAAATGACGAACAAGATTTAGTGTACAAAACCAAGCGTGAAAAATTAGGAGCAGTTATAGATGCCATTGTTACTTTAAGAGATCAAGGCCGTCCTGTTTTATGCGGAACTACTTCCGTAGAAGTAAGTGAATTATTAAGTAGAATGTTGCGTCAGCAAAATATTCCACATAATGTACTGAACGCAAAACAACATGCGCGTGAAGCACAGGTGGTAGCGGAAGCAGGTTTAACTGGAGCTGTTACTATTGCCACTAACATGGCAGGTCGTGGAACCGATATTAAATTAAGTCCTGAAGTGAAAGCTGCAGGTGGTTTAGCTATACTAGGGACAGAGCGTCACGAGTCTCGTCGCGTAGACAGACAATTACGCGGACGTGCGGGAAGACAAGGTGATCCAGGATCTTCTCAATTCTTTATTTCTTTGGAAGACGATTTAATGCGCATGTTTGGAAGTGAGCGTATTGCTAAAGTAATGGACTTCGCGGGTTATAAAGAAGGCGAAGTAATTCAGCACAGTATGATTACAAAATCGATTGAGCGTGCACAGAAAAAAGTAGAGGAAAATAACTTTGGTGTAAGAAAGCGTTTATTAGAATATGATGATGTGATGAACAAACAAAGAACAGTGATTTACAAAAAAAGAAATCATGCTTTGTTTGGAGAAAGACTAGCCTTGGATTTAGACAATGCATTTTATCAAGTGATTGAAGGCATGGTGACGAACTATAAATTGAACAACGATTACGAAGGGCTTAAATTATCCTTAATTGTTCAAACAGGTTTTGATACGAAGATAACGCAAGAAGAATTTAAGACTGCCAATGATAATACCTTGGTGGAGTTAGTGTATCAAGAAGCCATTGCGCATTATGAGTATAAGAAAAAGGAGATGATGAAACAAAGCATGCCTGTTTTCAAAAACATTAGAAAAAACCAAGGAGCACATATTGAAAATGTGATTGTGCCAGTGGGTGATGGAAAAATTGCCTACAATGTGCTGGTGAACTTAGACAAGAATGTAAGCACAGAAGGTGCCACACTAGCAGCACAAGCAGAAAAAAATATTTCCTTAAGCTTTATTGATGATGCTTGGAAAGAACATTTAAGAGCCATGGACGATTTAAAGCAATCGGTGCAAACAGCCACTTATGAACAGAAGGATCCACTCGTTATTTATAAAATGGAGGCTTTTGAATTATTTAGAAAAATGGACATTGAGATTAATCAGAAGCTTGTTCAATTTTTATGTCATGCGCATTTGCCTTTAGAAGATGCAGTGAAAGAAGGGCGTCAACAAAAAACAGACTTAAGTAAATTAAGTGCCAATAGAACAGAGGATGCAGGTGGCAATGCTTATCATGATCCAAGTGATATTAAGCAAGCGCCTATTCAAGTAGGTCCTAAAACAGGACGCAACGATCCTTGTCCTTGTGGTAGCGGAAAAAAATTCAAAGCTTGTCATGGAAAAGATGCCGCTTAATAAATACATCGACCATACTATTTTAAAACCCACTTGTTTAGTGGCGGACATTGAAAAATTATGTGCTGAAGCTAAGCAGTATGATTTTGCAGCAGTATGTGTGCCTCCCAATTTTGTAAAATTAGCCAAAGAAAAACTGGTGGGTTCTACTGTACAAGTAGCCACTGTTATTGGCTTTCCTTTTGGATATAGTGCCACAGAAGCAAAAATTGCAGAAATTATTTTAGCCATGGTAGATGGCGCCGATGAATTAGATGTGGTTGCAAATATCTCTGCTATTAAAAACGGAGACTGGTCTGCCATTGCTGATGAAATCAATCATATCATGCCCATTATTCGATCTAAGAATAAGGTGGTAAAAATAATTATAGAGTCGGGGGTATTAACCGATGATGAAATAATTAAGTGTTGTGATATTTACGGCATTGCTGGGATTGATTATTTAAAAACATCTACCGGCTATGCAGAAAAAGGAGCTAGCGTAGAAGCGGTTAAATTATTTAGAAAACATTTACCAGATCAAGTACAAATAAAGGCCTCGGGTGGTATTAGAGACTATGCAGCTGCCAAATTAATGATAGAGGCCGGTGCAACGCGTATAGGCTGCAGTGCAGGGGTGGCCATTGTATCGGGCGCTAATGCTGATAATGTAAAATCTAATTATTAACTTTACTATTATCATGTTACTAGAGAAAATAAAATCATTAGCCAAACAGCATCAAGCAGAAAATGTTTCTATACGCAGACATTTGCATGCAAATCCTGAATTAAGTTATCAAGAATTTGAGACCAGTAAATATGTGCAATCACAATTAAAAGCTATTGGTATTCCTTTTACTGTTATTGCCACTACGGGTGTGTTAGGTATTATTGAAGGAAAAAATCCAAGCAAGCGAATTATTGCTCTTCGTGCCGATATGGATGCACTACCTATTATTGAAGAAAATAAAGTCGATTATATTTCTACTAAAGAAGGAGTCATGCATGCCTGCGGACATGATGTACACACTACTATATTATTAGGGGCTGCAAAAATTTTATGGACTTTGCGTGAAGAATTTGAAGGCACGATTAAATTATTATTTCAACCAGGAGAAGAAAAAAATCCGGGGGGAGCAAGTTATATGATTCGTGACGGAGCGCTTAAAAACCCAGTACCACAAGGTATTCTAGGTTTGCATGTGCATCCAGGATTGAATCATGGAAAATTAAGTTTTAGAAAAGGACGCGTCATGGCCAGTGCCGATGAATTATATGTTTCTATTAAAGGTCCAGGAGGACATGCTGCCACGCCGCATCAAACAGTAGACACTGTTTTAGTAGCTGCACAATTAATTACAAGTTTACAAACTATTATAGCACGCAATCGCGATCCACAAAATCCGTCGGTACTTTCCATTTGTTCTGTGCATGGAGGTAACACTACCAATGTAATTCCAACTGAAGTAAAATTAATGGGCACTTTCAGAGCCATGGATGAAGTATGGCGTTTTAAAGCACATGAATTAATGATGCAACAAGCAAAAGGTTTGTCATTGGCTACCGGTGCTGAAATAGATTTTAGAGTAGATGTAGGTTATCCTACTGTAGACAACGAACCTGTTATTACAGAAGCGGCTTGGAAATTAGCCGACACATTTATGGGTGCTAGCAATGTAGAAGAAACAGAAAAAAGAATGGGCGCCGAAGATTTCGGTTATTATTCTCAAGTAATACCAGGATGTTTTTTCAGACTAGGTGTACGTAATGAATCGAAGGGCATTATACATAATGTGCATACTCCACAGTTTAATATAGAGGAAGAAGCCATTGAAAATGGAGTGGGTATGATGGCCTGGTTAGGCAGTCAATTATTTGCATAAAGCACTATATTTCAACAATATATAGTACAAAAAACTCGTTTTGTATATATTCAGTAGCTTTGTAAAACTCGTAAACTAACATTCGTTATAAATTTATTACATGTCGAATAAAGAAAATCTAAGAAAAGAACAGGCTTTAGAATACCATGCCAATGGCAGACCAGGTAAAATTGAAGTGGTTCCTACAAAGGAAGCTAAAACCCAAAAAGACTTATCTCTTGCTTATAGCCCAGGGGTAGCTATTCCTTGTACTGAAATAAAAAACAATCCATCTGATGTATTTAAGTATACAGCTAAAGGAAATTTAGTGGGTGTGATTACCAATGGAACAGCCGTTTTGGGTTTAGGTAATATTGGGCCCTTAGCGAGTAAGCCAGTAATGGAAGGGAAGGCCGTACTATTTAAAATTTTTGCAGACATAGATGTATTTGATATTGAGATTAACGAAACCGATCCTGATAAATTTGTAGAGATTGTAAAATCACTAGAGCCTACATTCGGTGGTATTAATTTAGAAGATATAAAAGCGCCTGAATGTTTTTATATAGAAAAGAAATTAAGAGAATCCATGTCCATTCCGGTAATGCATGACGACCAGCATGGAACAGCCATTATTAGTAGTGCTGCTTTATTAAATGCATTAGAATTACAAAAGAAAAAAATTGACAAAGCAAAGTTTGTAGTGAGTGGCGCGGGCGCTGCTGCTATGGCATGTATAAAATTATATGTAGCCTTAGGGGCTAGGTATGAAAACTTTATTTTGTTTGATAAAGATGGAGTGCTTCATACAGGCAGAACCGATTTAGGAGAAGATAGAAAACCCTTTGCGATTAAAGCAGAGAATATGACATTAGCGCAGGCTTTTAAAACAGCCGATGTGTTTTTAGGGTTAAGCGTGGGTAATATTGTAACTACTGATATGGTAAACTCTATGCCTAAAAATCCGATTGTATTTGCATTAGCGAATCCCGATCCAGAGATTGATTATGACGCAGCTACTTCAGCAAGAAAAGATATTATCATGGCTACGGGCCGTTCCGATTTTCCTAATCAGGTGAATAATGTTTTAGGTTTCCCTTATATATTTAGAGGTGCTTTAGATGTGCGTGCAAAGTCAATTAACGAAGCAATGAAGTTAGCGGCAGTAAATGCACTTGCAGACTTAGCAAAATCGGCCGTGCCTGATGCAGTGAACATGGCCTATAATCAACAAAATTTATGTTTTGGTCCTGAATATATTATTCCTAAACCATTAGATCCAAGGTTATTAAGTACACTGGCTCCTGCAGTGGCAAAAGCAGCGGTAGCATCGGGTGTAGCGCAACAACCTATTTCTAATTGGGATGAGTATGAATTACAGTTAAACAAGCGTTTAGGTTTAGATAATCAATTAATGCGTTTAATTAGTAATAAAGCGCGTCGCGATCCTAAGCGTTTAGTATTCTCTGATGCAGAAAATGTAAAAATATTAAAAGCAGCTAGTATTGTATACGACGATGGTATTGCTTATCCAATATTATTAGGCAATGAAACTAGAATTAAAAATATAGCAGAAGCGAATAATATTGATATTAGTGATTTACCTATTATAGATGTAAGAGGCGATGAGATGGAAGAGAAAAGAGAATTTTTTGGATCTATCTTATTTCAAAAAAGACAACGAAAGGGTATTAATAAATACGAAAGTTTAAAACTAATGCGCACGCAAAATTATTTTGGTGCCATGATGGTGGAAACCGGAGAAGCCGATGCAATGTTATCTGGTTTGACTAGAAATTATACCGATGGTATTAAACCAGCACTTCATATTATTGGAACAGAAGAAGGCGTGAAGAAAATTGCAGGTATGTATTTGTTGTTGACTAAAAAAGGTCCTTTGTTTTTAGCCGATACAACAGTGAATATTAATCCGAATGCAGAGGAACTTGCAGACATTGCTTTACTCGTAGCTAAAGAAGTGCGTAATTTTAATATGGAACCAAGAATTGCCATGTTAAGTTATTCCAACTTTGGAAGTAGCGATACACCAGAAGCGCAAATGGTTGCAGAAGCCACTAGAATTATTAAGCAAAGAAATCCTTCATTAATTGTGGATGGTGAAATGCAAGGGATGATGGCATTTAATAAAGAGATTTTAAAAGAAAATTATCCATTCAGTGATTTAGTAGACGCACAAGTGAATGTACTCATCTTCCCTAATTTAACTTCTGGAAATATTGCTTATCATTTATTAAAAGAAATAGGCGGGGTGGATATTATTGGTCCAATCTTATTGGGTTTAAAGAAACCTGTGAATGTATTGCAATTAGGCTCTGGGGTGAGAAATATCATTAATATGGCTACCGTAGCTGTAGTAGATGCTCAGTTAAAAACCAGGATAGACACTAACTTAGAAGTACAAAGAGTAAGTTGGTGGAAGCGTATGAAAAAGAGAAAGAAATAGGTTATTTTTGTGGCATGAATATTTTCACTCATTTCGGTTATTATCTTTTGATGTTAAAGGGGATGTTTACATCTGCCGAAAACAAAAAAATGTTTTGGAATGAGTATATCAAACAATGTATGGACATTGGTTTTGGTTCCTTACCCATTGTTATTATCATTTCCTTTTTTTTAGGCGCAGTTATTACAGTACAAACAGCAGCGCAGTTTGTCAATCCCTTAATTCCTATTACTACAGTGGGTATTGTCGTTAGAGATAGTATGCTACTTGAATTTGCGCCCTCTTTTCTAAGTATTGTTTTAGCAGGTGTGGTAGGCTCTAAGATTGCAAGTGAATTAGGCAATATGCGCATTAGCGAGCAAATAGACGCACTTGAAATTATGGGTATCAATACCAAGAACTATTTAATCCTTCCTAAAATACTGGCTTGCTTTACCATTGTACCCCTATTAGTTGGAGTGTCTGCTGTTATTGGTGTTTGGGGTGGCTATTTTGTAGGAGGGCTAACAGGTTCAGTAGCGCCAGAGGTTTTCATTATGGGTATTAGAAAAGGTTTCGAAACCAATTATGTTACCATTGCCTTTTATAAATCGTTTATTTTCTCATTTATCATAAGCACTGTGCCTTGTTATTTTGGTTACAATGTAAAAGGCGGAGCATTAGAAATTGGTAAAGCAGGCACGCAGTCGGTGGTAGTAAGTTGTATACTTATACTCATTGCCGATTATTTAGTAGCTGCCATTGCTATTTAAGTTAACTTAGTAGTACAAATTTATAGAATGAAAATAAGCTTTCATGGCGCTGCCAGAACCGTTACAGGATCCAAACATTTAGTGCAGTTAGATAATGGCGAAAATTTTTTATTAGACTGCGGATTGTTCCAAGGAATGGGTAGAGATACCGATTCACTGAATGCAAGTTTTGGTTTTGATGCCAGTAAAGTAAATTTTGTTATTTTATCTCACGCACATATCGACCATTCTGGCTTGCTTCCTAAATTAGCTAAAGAAGGTTTTAAAGGAAATATTTATTGTACTCCAGCTACCAAGTCTTTGACTGAAATTTTATTGGAAGACTCTGCCATGATACAAAGAGACGACGCTAAATATGGCAATAAGCGAAGAGCTAGACAGGGCTTGCCTCCTATTGAGCCCTTGTATGATATGGATGATGTAAATATTGTATTACCTCTTTTAACTATTGTTGAATATAATATGCCCACTAAAATTTCTAATTCAGTAGAATTATTATTTACCGATGCTGGTCATATTATAGGAAGTGCGGCTGTAAGTTTGAAAATTAAAGAAGGCACAGAGACTAAAACACTCACATTTAGTGGTGATGTTGGAAGATATCGCGATATGATATTGCGATCACCCTCTACTTTCCCTCAAGCCGATACCATTATTATTGAAAGCACTTATGGCGATAAACTACACGATTTAATTCATACCACACCCGATGATATTTTACATTGGATTGAAAAAACCTGTGTAGAGCAAAAAGGAAATTTAATTATTCCTGCATTTAGTGTAGGTAGGACCCAAGAAATTTTATTTGAACTAAATCAGTTGTCCTTAGAAAAAAGGCTACCTCATATTCCAGTATATGTAGACAGTCCTTTAAGTATTGAAGCTACCGATGTGGTAAAAATGTTCCCTAAATACTTCAATAAAAAAATTCAAAAAATATTAGAAGTAGATGACGACCCATTTGATTTCGAAGGACTTCGTTATATAAAATCGGTGGAAGAGAGTAAGGCCTTAAATGAGGACTTGCATCCCAAGGTAATTATATCAGCCTCTGGTATGGCCGATGCGGGTAGGGTAAAGCATCATATTAAAAATAATATTAGCAATGCGAAGAATACAATTTTACTAGTTGGTTATTGCGAACCACATTCTTTAGGTGGAAGATTAATGAATGGTGCTAAGCTGGTTAAAATATATAGTGAAGAATATCCAGTCATAGCCAAGGTAGGTTCTATTAGAAGTATGAGTGCCCATGCCGATTACGAGGATCTTATGCAATTCTTAGGCTGTCAAAGCCCCGATTTAGTAAAGCAAATATTTGTAGTGCATGGAGAAGCCGAAGTGCAGGATCATTTTGCAGAAAGATTACGCAAAAAAGGTTTTAAAGATGTGATAGTGCCAGAAATGCACGAGACAGTGGAAATTGTATAATTAGGAGATTAATTATTAAAGCGCTAGAATAAAGTTTGGGGCGTGAATATTTTATATTCCAGTTTCTCGCATGGGTTCGCGCTTTGCTGAAAATTCTTAGCCACCGTATAGGCGCTCATTTTACTATCCATTATTTGATGTTTAGCCAATTCCAAAATTTGCGCATCGTTTAAATTTTCATTCACCCAAGCATTGGCTGCATCTTCTTCTAAAATAGTGGGCATTCTTTTTTTGACATTGTGAATCTTGCTCATTAAGCCATTGGCTTCAGTGGTAATAATGCCAAAGCTATTTTTAGTTTCTCCAGTATTTTGGTTGGTCCAAGTATTCCAAACACCCGCTATATAAAAAATAGGTTTTTCATTCAATGAAATACAGTGCGGGTATTTTTCTTTTTCAATTTGTTGCCATTCAAAAAAATGCGAAGCCAATACCAAACACCTGTTGCTGTGAATAGTGCTTTGTGCTACTTTATTGCTTAAAATAGTTTCTGCCTTTATATTAAGGGTGGTATATTTTTTTCTAGATTCTAATAATTCTTTTTCATTACGCACCCAATGGGGTATAAGCTCCCAGTGCATAAGGCCTGGTCTTAGCAAAGATTTATGGGGGGTATTTATAGCATCTTCACTACTAGATTCCCTAAAAATTACTGGCCACTGGTCATAAGCAAAGCCCGACTGCATAGGTATATCAATGGCATCTATATCTAATACAGTGTCTCCTACTTTAATAGTTTGCTTTTTAGGAATTTTTATGCCAATAACGTAACACATATATTTTTGAATAGTCTTCCCTGCAAATTAAGAATTTTAATATAAAATCCTTGCTAAGAACTAGTATTATACTTATTTTTAATTTAAATAATTATATATGCTACACTCAATAGGAACTTGTTTATGGTTTGATGGAAAAGCAAAAGAAGCGGCTTATTATTATAAAGAAGTATTTGGCGAAGTAGAGATAGTTTCTGAAAATCCAATGGCGGTTGTATATAATTTATTTGGTCGCAGATTTATGAATTTAAATGGTGGCCCAGGGTATGTAATTAACCCTTCCATTTCATTTTTTATAAGTATTGAAACAGAGGCTGAAATAGATAGTCTTTGGGAGAAATTAATTATAGATGGTAAAATTTTAATGCCCCTTAATAAATATCCTTGGAGCGAAAAGTACGGATGGTGCGCCGATAAATATGGGGTGAACTTTCAATTAATGCTTGGGCATAAAAGCCGCACTAAGATTATGCCCAATATGTTATTCACAGGCAATCAAAATGGAAAAGCAAAGCAAGCCATTGAATTTTATACCAATTTATTTAAAGGTGCTAACACTATTCAAATAGATACTTATCAAAAAGGAGAGCCAGATACTGAAGGCAATATTAAATATGCACAGTTTGAATTAAATGATCTTTCCTTTGGAGCCATGGATAGTTCTGCACCGCATCAATTTAGTTTTAATGAGGCGGTTTCTTTTATTATAACTGTTGACACGCAGGAAGAGATAGATTATTACTGGAATGCCTTGGTTGAACATGGTGCCCCTGGCAGATGCGGTTGGTTAAAAGACCAGTATGGCATAAGTTGGCAGGTGGTACCTAGTTGTTTAGGGAAGTTCATGACTAACCCCGCCACTGCGCCAAAAGCAACCTATGCATTTTTACAAATGTCTAAATTTATTATTGCCGATTTAGAGAAGGCGGTGATATAGTTCTATAGAATTCACTGAAAGTTTCATTAAATTTATAGCTACTAAAAATCTTACAATGAAAAAATGCATTGCCTTGCTTTTTGTAGCGCTCTCCTGTTCTCAGTTAAAAGCACAAAGAATTATTTCTTTTTTCAATGAACAAAAATCGCCTGAATTAATTAAGCTGTTTAAAGACAGTAGCTTAATTCCTAATTTACAAGCCATTCATGGAGAAATTAGAATGGGTACTTTAGATTTAAATGCTGAACGTGCTGGCGTTGTTAAGAAATTAAATGAAGCGGGCGTGCCTGTAGTAGCTTGGTTGGTTTTGACCGAGGAAGATGGTTATTTTTCAAATAGTATTAACGCTAATTTATCTTCTAAAAGATATCAAGAAATAAAAGCCTGGGCCAATCAATATCAAATTAAATTAAAAGGCATTGGCTTAGACTTTGAAATTGACATGAACGATTTAAAATTGGCTAAACAAAGTCCTCTGAAACTAATCTATAAAATGTATACTCGTTTGTATGAAGACGATAGTAATTTAAAAAATGCAAAATTAGAATACGATACATTAGTGGCTCAAATTAAAGCCGATGGCTTTGAGGTAGAGGGCTATTATATGCCTTATATTAATGATGAAGTGGCAGCCGGGAAAAATTCTATTCAAAAAATGGCACGTTTTATTAGATATGAGACAGGTAAGGATATTCCTATGTTGTATAGTTCTTTAAATGGCAATGGTGATGGGCTTTTAAAAATATACGGAGAGGATGTAAAGCTATATGCAGCGGGTCTTGGTAGTACTGGTGGTGGCTTGGATTCTTCTAGTTTATTAAGTTACGAGCAGTTAGTACACGATATGAATGTGGCCTTTAAAACCGTGAAGGAAGTGCATATATTTAGTTTAGAAGGAGCTGTAAAAGCGGGTATGATGCCTAAGTTATTAAACTATAAATACGATAGTACTGTTGCTTATGATCAAAAAGCAATTCAAAGTGCAATTAGCGTTCAAAAAAAGGTTAAATTCATATCTACTATTTTAAGTTATCCTACTTTATTTTTAGTATGTATCTTATTAATACTGGTGGGTATAGTTTGGGTTATTAAATTAATAATACAAAAAATTATAAAATTGATAAAGGGTAGTAAAGGGTAATTACTTTTATTTTAAAAACGCTTCTTATGAAAAAAGTCTTCAAATTTATTGGCTATGCTTTACTAAGCATTATTGGTTTAATTGCTATTTTTTTAACAACTGTTTATATAAAAAGTTATTTTACTTATAAAGAGGCTGCTAAGTTAATAGGGAAGGAAGCGCCCATGCTGAGTATTGATGGTCATGAGTTTCGTGATTTAAATAAGAATGGCAAGCTAGATGCTTACGAAGACTACCGCGTAAATATTGAAGACCGTATTACCAATTTAATTGGTCAAATGAGTTTGGAAGAAAAAGCAGGCACTATGTTTATTACCATGGCTGCTATGAATAGCAATGGCGATTTAAGTGAAACTAAATCATTCCTTAATCCAATATCTTATATCGTAGAAGGTAATTCTGAAATGGTTTTGGGTAAGAACATGAATCACTTAAATACTTTACAATCTACTTCACCCGAGGCTATGGTTGTTTGGCATAATAATATTCAAAAATTAGCAGAGCGCACAAGACTAGGTATTCCTATTACACTAGCCACCGATCCAAGACATGGTGTGCCCAATGCACCTGGTGCAAGTATTTATAGTCCTTTCTTTTCTAGCTGGCCTTCTACTTTGGGTTTAGCTGCTACAAGAGACAGTAATTTAGTACGCGCTTTTGGTGATATCGCCAGACAAGAATACAAAGCTTTAGGTTTTAGATTAACCTTATCACCCATGGCCGACTTAGCCACAGAACCAAGATGGGGTAGAATTAATGGAACATTTGGAGAAGATGCCGAACTAGCTGCTACCATGACCAAGGCCTATATATTAGGTTTCCAAGGAGATACCATTAATGAGAATACGGTGGAGTGTATGGTAAAACATTTTTCGGGTGGAGGTCCGCAGGAAGATGGACGTGATGCACATTTCCCTCCAGGGCATCAAGCATACAAAGGTGGTAATTTTAATTATCATTTAATACCATTTGTAAAAGGGGCTTTTGCGGCAGGGGCTGCACAAGTCATGCCTTATTATGGCATACCCATGGGACAAACTAGCGAGAATGTTGGCTTTGGTTACAATAAAGATATTATCACAGGACTATTAAGAAATACATACAAGTTTGAGGGCATTGTTTGTACTGACTGGGGTTTAGTAACTGACGCTAAAGTATTTGGCTATACTTTAAAGCCAGCCGCTGCACATGGTGTTGAAAATTTATCGGCAAAGCAAAGAATTGAAAAAATAATTAATGCAGGTTGTGATATGTTTGGTGGAGAGGCGCTTCCTAATTTGGTTATTGAATTAGTAAAAGAAGGAAAGATATCTGAAAAAAGAATTGACTCTTCTATGAGAAGAATTTTAAAAGAGAAATTTCGTTTAGGCTTGTTTGATCATGCTTATTTAGACCCTGCAGGTGTTAAAGTTATTAATAATAAAAGTTTTGCTGCTAAAGGAATTGAGGCACAACAAAAGTCTTTGGTTTTATTGAAAAACGATGCCAATATTTTGCCATTAAAAGTAGGCGCTAAAATATTTTTAGAAGGTTTTAATAAAGAGGAAACCAAGGGCTATACTAATTTAGTAAATGATGCAGCTAGCGCCGATCTAATTGTTTTAAAAATTGGTACACCCGATAATGCAGGTAGTGAAAAGTATATTTTACAAAGATTATTTAATCATGGTTCACTAGCATTTTCTGAAAAAGAGGAAGCGCGCTTATTGAAAATAATACAATCTAAGCCTACCATAACTGTAATTAATTTACAAAGGCCAGCGGTGATACCTGGCATTAATAAATACTCTAAAGCACTCATTGCCGATTTCTCTAGCCAGGATAATGTAATATTGGACTTGATTATGGGTAAGTTTAAGCCAACGGGTAAATTGCCATTTGAATTAGCTTCCTCTATGGAGGAGATTTTAAAGCAGAAAGAAGATATGCCTTATGATACTAAAAACCCTTTGTACAAATTTGGAGCGGGGATAGGGTACTAATAGTTCAAAAGGGCAAGGTTTTTTAACAAAGTCAGTAGTTAAGGAATCCTTGACAACTGAAACAAATTGGTAATGATTTCTTAATTCGACGAATATCTTTTAATAAGCTTTAGGGAAGACCCTTTTATTAATAGTTCTTCTTCAATATCAAAATCGTTTTGAAGGCCCAGCCAGAAATTGGGGCTATTGCCAAAGTATTTAGAAAGTCTCAAGGCAGTATCGGCAGTAACACTTCTATTGCCTCTTAAAATTTCAGAAATTCTAGTTTGTGGAATAAGGGTTGCTTTACAAAGCTTATAAGCAGTAATATTTAAAGGGACTAGAAACTCTTCCTTTAGTACATCACCTGGATGAATATTTTTTAATTTTTTCATAGTATCTATTTAATGGTAGTCAATAATTTCAACTTCTTCAGCATTTTCATTACTCCAGATAAAGATTATTCTCCATCTATTATTTATTCTTATTGAGTAATATCCTGACAAATAACCTTTCAATTTCTCTAAGTGGTTAGAAGGTGGTATTGATAAGTCTATTAAATTCTCTGATCTATGTAGCATTCTCAATTTTCTTCTTGCTATTTCTTGAATGGTAATTGGCAATTTCATTGACATTTCACCATTCCAAATCTTTAGGGTTTCTTTATTTCCAAAACTAAGTATCATACTAACGTTTTACGATACTTACGCCAAAGGTAAGTATTTTATTTAAACTGCATAATACTTCAAAAGTTTTAAGGAATTGTTTCGGGAAATACGCACTGGCGAGCTTGTTTCGCGTCTTCGCATTAAAAAAGCCCCTCGATGACTCGAGAGGCTTTGTAGAGCGTACGGGATTCGAACCCGTATTACCTCCGTGAAAGGGAGGTGACCTAACCCTTAGTCGAACGCTCCATGTCCACTATGTTATTAGGGTCGCAAAAATAGGTCGCAAACGCTTTACTGCCAAAAGTTTTTAGCTTTTTTAGTGAATATCAATGCCCTAGCGGGTTTTAATTCTACCCAACCCAATAGCTGAAATCGCAGCAGGCATACCCAAATACGATCAATTGTTTGTATAAATCCTTGATTTTGTTCATTTCTTCTTAGTTATTTGCCCCATATTTTTTAAAAAGATGGTACCTTCGCATCTCCTATTGAAAAATAAAAATTAATACAATGAGTTCAGTTAAAGTTGCAATCAATGGTTTTGGCCGTATCGGTCGTTTGGTTTTCCGCCAAATTTATAACATGGAAGGTATCGAAGTAGTGGCTATCAATGACCTTACTTCTCCAGCTGTTTTGGCTCACTTATTAAAGTATGATAGTGCACAAGGTCGTTTTAACGCCGATGTAAAATCAACTGAAGATTCAGTAGTCGTAAACGGACATGCCGTAAAAATATATGCTCAACGTGATCCTTCTCAAATTCCTTGGGGAGCGCACAATGTAGATGTAGTGATTGAATCAACTGGATTTTTTACAGATAAAGAAAAAGCAGAGTTACATATTAAAGCAGGTGCGAAGAGAGTAGTTATTTCTGCTCCAGCTACTGGCGATATGAAAACAGTGGTATTCAATACCAACCACGAAATTTTAGATGGTACTGAAACAGTTATTTCTGGTGCATCTTGTACTACGAACTGTTTAGCGCCAATGGCTAAAGTACTAGAAGATAAATTCGGTATTGTTACAGGTTTAATGTTAACAGTACATGCTTATACCAACGACCAAAACACTTTAGACGGGCCACATCCAAAAGGTGATTTACGTCGTGCACGTGCGGCTGCTGCCAACATTGTACCCAATAGTACAGGTGCTGCAAAAGCAATTGGTTTAGTATTACCTTCTTTAAAAGGAAAATTAGACGGATCTGCTCAACGCGTTCCAACCATCACAGGTTCTTTAACAGAGTTAACTACTATATTATCTAAGAAAGTAACAGTAGAAGAAATAAACGCAGCCATGAAAGCAGCCGCAAATGAATCTTTTGGTTATACAGAAGATGAAATTGTAAGCTCTGATGTAATTGGTATTTCTTATGGTTCATTATTTGATGCAACACAAACTAAAGTAATGACACAGGGCGATGTACAAATGGTTAAAACCGTTAGCTGGTACGATAACGAAATGAGCTATGTAAGCCAGTTAGTGCGTACGGTGAAATATTTCGCAAGTAAAATAAAATAAGATTTTTTATACAATGCCTTCCCTCTGGAGGGCATTTTTAATTTATATCCAATAGCAATAAATTCAAAAGCAATAATTATACTATGAGTTCATTTAAAGATTTTTCGTTCGCCGCTAAGAAGGCCTTAATTAGAGTTGATTTTAATGTGCCTTTAAACGACGCCTTTGAAATTACCGACGACAATCGTATGCGCGCCACCATTCCAACCATTACAAAAATATTAAAAGACGGAGGCAGTGTTATATTAATGAGTCATCTAGGTCGACCTAAGGATGGTCCAACCGAAAAATATTCATTAAAGCATATCGTTAAACATTTATCTGAATTATTAGGTGGAATAAATGTGCAGTTTGCCAATGATTGTATTGGTGCAGAAGCCACTGATAAAGCAGCCGCTTTAAAAGCTGGTGAAGTTTTATTATTAGAGAACCTTCGTTTTTATAAAGAAGAGGAAAAAGGAGATGTGGCCTTTGCAGAAAAATTATCTAAACTAGGAGATGTCTATGTGAATGATGCATTTGGAACAGCACACCGTGCACATGCATCTACAGCTATTATTGCTCAATTCTTCTCTAAGGAAAATAGAACCTTTGGACTAGTAATGGAAGGAGAAGTAATAAGCGCCGAAAAAGTAATGCATGCAGCACAAAAGCCATTTACAGCTATTATTGGTGGAGCAAAAGTGTCGGATAAAATTTTAATTATTGAAAATTTATTAGAGCGTGCTACCGATATTATAATTGGTGGTGGAATGGCGTATACATTTTTTAAAGCACAAGGTGGAAAAATTGGAAAGTCCATTCATGAAGACGATCGTATGCCACTTGCTTTAGAAATTTTAGCTAAAGCAAAAGCGAAGGGTGTAAATATTCATTTACCTGTTGACAATGTGGTGGCCGATGATTTTAGTAATTCAGCGAATACACAAACTTGTGCGAGTGGTGAAATTCCCGATGGTTGGGAAGGTTTAGATGTAGGAGAAAAATCGAGAGAGATATTTGCGAAAGTAATTTTAGCAAGTAAAACAATATTGTGGAATGGTCCGATGGGTGTTTTTGAAATGGAAAATTTTCAAGCGGGCACCAAGGCCATTGCAGTGGCAGTAGCTGAAGCCACTCAAAACGGCGCTTTTAGTTTAGTAGGCGGTGGAGACAGTGTGTCAGCCGTAAACCAGTTTGGCTTTAATGACAAAGTAAGTTATGTAAGCACTGGTGGAGGTGCCATGTTAGAATATTTTGAAGGCAAAACACTTCCAGGAATAGCAGCTATTAAAGGCTAAAAGGTCGGTAAACATAGAATTAAGCCTAAGAACTTGTTAAATTCATCCCTTCAGCCAAGCTGAGGGGATTTTTTTGTCATGTAATTCCGTCATGCGCAAAGTTTGGCATCTGCTTTGCATTATCTTTATAAACAAATACAAAACTATGTTACGTAAAAATTTAGGTTTATTCATTTTCTTAGGAGTCATTGTTATCTTATTTGGAATGGGATGCAATGGTTATAACGGATTAGTAAACCAAGACGAGAATGTAAACCAATCATGGAACAATGTTCAAAGTGACTATCAACGTAGAGCCGACTTAATACCCAATTTAGTGGCCTCTGTTAAAGGAGAAGCTAACTTTGAAAAAACTACTTTAGAAAATGTAATTGCTGCTCGTGCAAGCGCTACACAAATGAAAGTAGATGCCAAGAATTTAACACCAGAAAAATTACAACAATTCCAAGCCAATCAAGGTCAGTTATCACAAGCCTTAGGTCGTTTAATGGTAGTGTCTGAAAACTATCCTAATCTAAAAGCGAATGAAGCTTTCCGCGGATTACAAGCTCAATTAGAAGGAACTGAAAATAGAATTAAAGTTTCTAGAAATGATTTCAATGCTGCTGTAGCAGACTACAATAAAAAAGCAAGATCATTCCCTATTAATTTATTAGCAGGAGCTTTTGGATTCAAAACTAAAGAAGGATTTAAAGCAGAGGAGAGTGCTTCTAAAGCACCAGAAGTTAAATTTTAACGCATCTCTTTACAGCATTCTTTAATCAAACTTATGTGGAATCCCTTTTCGCTTTTTAAAACTAATACAGACAAATTATTGAATACCTCGGACAAGCAAATGCTTGTCCAGGCTATTCAAGCTGCTGAAAAAACAACCAGCGGAGAAATTCGTGTGTATGTCGAAAGCAGAACTAAAAAAGGCGATGCACTAACAAGGGCCACAGAAATATTTTTCAAACATAAGATGAATGCTACCAAGGAGCGCAATGGCGTTCTAGTGTATGTAGCAGTAGAAGATAGAAAATTAGCCATTTATGCCGATCAAGGTATTTATGATAAAGTAGGTGTTGAATTTTGGTATAGCCAAGTGCAAGAAATGACTTCACATTTTAAGGAAGAGAATTATGTACAAGGTATGTCTGTTGTTATTGGAGAAATAGGCAAGGCGCTTACTAATCATTTTCCTTATGACCGTGTAAATGATACCAATGAATTATCGGACGAAATAATGATAGGTAAATAATCAAGCAAGTAGTCCCCATGAAATTAACCAAGCTATTTATTGTTTTTGTAATTACAGTATTTTCTTTTACCTCTGCGA
>Ga0194060_10000976_pt1 | contig 20869 bp, 17 predicted proteins | sample SepL225m_MetaG_FD_163427 | JGI IMG/M metagenome (GOLD analysis project Ga0194060, IMG submission 163427) | Anoxic zone freshwater microbial communities from boreal shield lake in IISD Experimental Lakes Area, Ontario, Canada - Sep2016-L222-5m | ecosystem: Environmental > Aquatic > Freshwater >... | reverse complement strand
ATGTGTTACTCACCCGTTCGCCACTCTACTCGCAGGGTTGCCCCTACTTTCGCGTTCGACTTGCATGTGTAAGGCATGCCGCCAGCGTTCAATCTGAGCCAGGATCAAACTCTTCAGTTCAATCCATGCAATAATCGCCTAAGCGATTGTTTGTAAAGTCAATTAAGACTTCACGCTCACACTACTCTCAAAGTCCTTAACAAGGTTATCCCCCAAAAGGGATTTCCTACGTCACTGACTAAATCATTTGTGTGAGTACCAAAGTGTATCTTTCGAGTCAGCACCCAGATCCACCACAGCACTTGCGCACCACAGCAAATCAAGCATCCAGGCTTCTACACCCAAACACCTCAGCAATCCAGCTGCGCTTGCGCACAACTAAATCACCTAAGCACCTTCACACCACACCCAGCACCCACACCTATCGGCTGTAAATTTTTAAAGAGCGCATTTGGTTGCGGGGACAGGATTTGTAACCCAGAAACGAATCCGAGTGACCTAATCTGACCGCAAGCAACGAAGACCGCGATTATAGCGGCATTTTTTTGTCATTGCAAACGGAATCGACAACTGACAACTGGGGCTCTTACTCGCCTGACCCTCTCCGGACGCCCGGCCTGAAGTTTGATCGAGCGACCGATTCCTCCAGCAACAGACGCTCACCCATCCGCACCAGCATAAAATCGAATCAAATTACAGCTAGCCTCTTTGGCCTGATACATCGCCATGTCCGCCCACTTGAGTATGTCCTCCTGCGTGGCGTCATCCTTGCTGAACAAGGCAACGCCAATGCTGGCCGTGCAACTGTGTTCGACTGTTGTTTCCGCCTTCCCCTCGTGCTGCACTTTGAGTACATATGGCATGGCTAGCGCTGCGCTGAGTTTTTCGGCGATGATGCCAGCTTGTGCGGTGGATTCCGATTTGTCCACGTCCAACTCGCTTATCATCACCACGAACTCATCGCCGCCGAAGCGCGCCACGGTATCCATCTCGCGAACACAGTTCTTTAGTCGATTCGCCGCCTCGATCAACAGCAAATCTCCGACTTTGTGCCCATGCGTGTCATTAAGCGACTTGAAGTTATCCAAGTCGAGGAACATAAGCGCGCCATACAGCCCATGGCGCTTACTGGCCGCCAGGGACTGGCTCAAGCGGTCGCTTAGCAGGCGGCGGTTCGGTAGTTCAGTGAGTGTGTCATGGAACGCCAATTGCCGGACCTGATCTTCCATCTGTTTTCGCTCGGTAATATCGCGGTTGCTGGCACGGTGTCCAAGCGGTGCGCCAGCAGGATCATAAACCGGCCGGCAGACATGGGATATCCAGCGGTATCCATCGTCTTTGGTTCGTATGCGGTAATCAAACGGTTCCGGCATGCCCTGAGCAGATAGGTGATGGACATGTCCGGCATACAGATGCAGATCATCAGGATGAACGATCCGCGTCAGTAGTTCCGGGTCAGTATTAAACTCGTCCGGAGTGTAGCCACTGACTTGTTCACAGGAAGGCGATATGTAGCGCAACGTGCCGTCCGGCATCATCCAGTATTCCCAGTCTGATGTGAAATCCGCCACCGTCCGATAGCGAAACTCGCTCTCCCTTAATTTCTCCTCCAATTGTTTGCGCTCGGAAATGTCGCGGATAAAGGCACTAAATTCGAATTTCTCCCTCAGCTTTATTGGCACGACGGACAACTCGACCGGGAATTCGTGACCATCACGATGCCGGGCGTAGGCTTCAATCCTGCAATTCAGAATCCGCCCCTCACCAGTGGCAAGAAACTGCTTCATTCCGCGCAGATGCGACTCGTGATACCGCAGCGGTATGATTGTTTCATGCAGCGTTCGCCCAACAGCTTCTTCCCGGAGCCACCCAAAGATGGATTCCGCAAGATTGCTCCAGCTGGTAATAGTTCCTGTGGAATCCATCATCACCACGGCATCCAGCGCGGTATCGATAACGATCTGAAGCTTTTCCTGGCTCTCGCGCAGTGCCAGCATCTGGTTGACGTGATACTCCGCCGCAGCCCAATGCTCCGCCTCGTCGCCCTTGAACCCCTCACGCTCCGCGATAAAATACGCCGCCACTCGGATCAGCTGACTGCGTTCCTCCGGTCCGGGTTCCCACGTAGCATAAACTTTGTCCGCAGCAGCAGAAGTCTTGGCGGCAATTTTCCTGATGTCGGTCGATGTCATTTCGACTCCAACTGTATGGTTCACCCATCAAACCAAATTACATCGAACATTCTGTGGTTGCGCAGAGGGTAGCAGACCGACCAACGTCGGCATTTCACGAGCGCCAGATCACCTTTTCGACCCGTTCCCGCCGCTGACACGCTCGATGACTCTCGATGATTGAATGGCCACTGCCGCGGCAACCACTCGGTGCAGCGGGCCCGGTCAATTTGCTTTCGCGCACTAACGGGCAGCGACGTGGAGCACTTTGCTGGCTCACGCCACGCCCTGCACACCGATGACATCATCGAATCGCCCACGATCTATTGTGACAGGAAAGCCTTGACGACTTCCGGATCGAACTGCTTGCCTGCCCCGTCGGCAATCGCCTAGCGCGCGTCTTGCACGTCCCAGGGCTCCTTGTAGGAGCCGCCGGCTGACCAACGCGTCGAACACATCCGCTACAGATACGATTCGAGTGACCAATCCGAAATTGCGCGACGGTACGCCTTCCGGATATTGCCAGAAGATCGAGTAAGGGCGCGGCTTTTCACGCAATGCTGTCAGTTCAATGATCACCCCGGTTTAGAACTCAGTCCACTCTTCCCCGCCTCCGCCCCCTTTGGGTGGTTTGGCCCTGGCCGGAGGATGCTGGCCGTTGCTTTTGGACGCAGGATGCTGAACTAGGGTCATCGGTTTGCGCGGCGCGAGCGGTGCAGCGTGCTTGGCCGCTGCCGGCCTTGCCACGACCGTTTGTCCGGCCTGCTGCGACAACTTGAAGATCGCCACCGCCTTAGCCAGATTGCCCGCCTGCTCTTCCATGCTCTCGGCTGCTGCAGCAGCTTGTTCGACCAACGCTGCGTTCTGCTGCGTCACCTCGTCCATCTGCGTGATCGCCGTGTTCACCTGCTCAATCCCGGCGCTCTGCTCCTGGCTCGCAGCCGTGATCTCGGCCATGATGTCCGTGACCCGCTTCACCGAAGCGACGATCTCCTTCATCGTCGTACCGGCCTCGTCCACGAGCTTGGTACCCGCGCCGACCTTTTCGACCGAGTCCCCGATCAGTTCCTTGATCTCCTTTGCCGCCGCGGCACTGCGCTGGGCGAGCGTCCGCACCTCGGTCGCCACCACGGCAAAACCCCGGCCCTGTTCGCCCGCACGCGCCGCTTCCACCGCCGCGTTCAAGGCCAGGATGTTGGTCTGGAACGCGATGCCGTCGATCACGCTGATGATGTCCACGATCTTCTTCGACGATTCGTTGATCGAACTCATGGTGGTCACCACCTGGCCTACGACGTTCCCACCCTTGATCGCCACGTCCGACGCCCCGGCCGCAAGCTGGTTCGCCTGCTTAGCGTTCTCCGCGTTCTGCTTCACCGTGCTGGTGAGCTCCTCCATCGAGGATGCAGTCTCTTCCAAACTGGAAGCCTGTTGTTCGGTGCGGCCGGATAAATCCGAATTGCCCGATGCGATTTCCTTCGAAGCCACATTGATCGACTCTGTGGATTCCTTAATTTGAGTCACGATCTCGGCTAACTTCTCGACCGTCAGATTGGCATCGTCCTTCATCCGCCCCCAGGTGCCCTTGTATTCACCGCTGATCTTCTCTGTCAGGTCGCCTCTGGCCAAGGCTCCCAGCACCCGCACCACGTCGTTCAATCCGACTTGGCTCGTGTCCATCAGCCCGTTGATCCCCTGAGCCAGCGCCTTGAGAAAATCCTCCTTGCCTTCGACCTGGATGCGCTTGCTGAAGTCGCCGTCGTTGGCTGCCCGCACCAGTCCGGCCACTTCGCTCTCCGCCGCCACCTCCGCGGTGCGATCAAGCCACTCCACCGCAGTGCCCAGACGCTGGCTATTCCCGTCCAGCACCGGTACTGCAGAAAGGTTGTAGCTTCGTCCGCCAACCTTGATCGAGGCTTTGTGGGTCCCCGACAATCCGGACAGCAGATTCTTCTGCATCGCGGGGTTTTTGTGAAACAGATCCACGTTGGATCCAAGCACCGTAGCGGCATTGAAGTTTGGTAGCTGCTTCCTGATGTCGGCCTCGCCGTTACGCAGCATCTGACTTACTGAATCATTCATATAAACGATCTTGCCGCTGACATCGGCGATCATCACGCAAGAACTCACGCGATCGAGCGCGCTTCGAACACGCAGGTTCTCCGCAGCAATCCTGGCGTCGGAATCGATCCGTTGAATCAAGTTGGTCTGCATGACTTTCAGTGAAGATAGCAATTGCCCGGTTTCATCCGTACCGGTCACCTCGATTTTCTGCGCCAAGTCTCCAGCGGCCACGGCATCAGCCACCTTGACCGCTTCAGACAAGCGCCGCGTAATTGAGCGCACGATCCGAACTCCCACCATCCCGACCAGCAATAGCACTGCGGCAAATCCGGATAAGAGGATGTAATACGCGACCTTTGCGTCCTGCGAGCGCTTGTTAAACAGTTGATCCAACTGGTTAAATGCCTTATCGTTCAGCTTGAACTGGGCGTCGATTACCTGTGTGGTTGCTGCAAAATAGTCTGCCGCAGCGTAGCTCAAGCTTTCTGCATCGATCAGTTGTTCGCGCGCGAGTTTTAGTACGCGCAAGACTTGGTCGCTGCTTTCCTTGGCTAGACTGCCAAGACTTTGCGCAAGCTCGCGGTCTGCGCTCATTGCCTTTCCGAGCGACCTGGACATGTTGTTGTGATGCAATGCGGCCTGATCGAGCAGCGAGGCTAGCGCAATCCGGTCTTGCGGCGTAATCGTTTTCTGCCCCAGATGATTCGTGCCGCGGGCTCGTGCCTGGCCCAGGACTTCAGTTAAATTGGGCAGGTGAACGGCGACCGCGGCAATCATTTGTGCGCTGGCGATATCGGTATCCGTACCCAGACCATAGTGGTCCATCAGTTGGTCGAGCGCGCCAATGAATACCGCAATCATTGCCGTATGGCGGGAAAAGCTCTCTTTACTAGACAACGACTTTGCCATCACGGCACCCGCCAAGTCCTTCCATTCCCTTGCGGCTGGAGCCCAGAGGGATGTCAGGGCGGTGATCTTAAGGTCACGTTGGATGAGCGCATCCATTTTTTCGACCGCCTGATCGAGTTCGGCTTGCTTTGCTGAGCGAGCATCGGCAAACGACGCATTTCCGCCGAGGACCGCTGAGGACATGCCACGATGTTGTTGCGCTAGTTGAAGCACCCGCAACAACGATTTGATCGGTGCAATCCCGCTTGCCTTTAGCTGCGCGGCTTCTACCTCGGTGCTGGATACGCGCAGATATTGCTGCGTCGGAAATGCGACAAAGGCAACCGATAATATACCTAAAATCATCAGCTTGCGCGATAAGGCGAACCGGTTAAGCAAGTTTTCCATAGGACCTGTTCCTTATGGTGGACGCAATGATTTTCGATTCTTCGGTCGGACAATGCGTCAAACTACGCTAACACTTGCGGCCTGCGCTTCATCGCCGAAAATGCGGTACAAATACGCGTCAATTTGCCTGATCAACAGTCCTAGTGCTCGGCCGTTCACTTATTGTTCACTTATCGGCCGAACGGACAATCTCCAATAACGGCCGCGCTTGAGGTGGATGTTGCCAGCGCGCCGTTCAAGCAAAAGGGGACTTTGCTGGGATGCCAGGCGCCAGAGCGGATTCGGTGCATTGTTCGGTGATTGGTCAAGGGAGTAGCGGCGCTATCGCGGCATAGGGCAAAAGTGCTATCGCCAACACCGGACGCTCGCGGCGGCGAATTCTCCGTCACCCCGCGCCCATGACCGCCAGTGAAACTACACATGGCTATCCTTATTGGTCGTATGCCGCCTCATGCCAGGCTATGGGAACATTTGGTCTCGATATAAAAGCGCTTAGCGCGCTAGCACTTGCGCCCCATCAACAGCCGTCGCATCCGAAGCTCCCGCAGATGGGGCAGCGTTGATCTCCGAAATACATTCGTCTATTGGGCGCACGAACCGGTTCTCCATATTTTGTCTCGTCGGCACGACGGATCTTCTCTTGATATCGGTCGTAGATCGCAATTTGCGCTCTTGCTTCAAGTTGGTGAAGAGCCAGTGATGCGGGAGCGTACTCCGGTGATACTCGTTGATATTGCGTTGCCATTTCTCCAAAGCGTGAATGCATCGTTGCCATGATTTTCTCCGCTTACCGCCAGACACCTCTTAATAAGCACCTGTTGTACAAATATCGGCAATTCCAGGTAATGATTGAGTTGATTCCGCACGTCCAAGCGGTTAGCAAGTCCTAGAGCACCAGCCTTGATGCCGACGCGGTGTTCGGGCACGATCAGTTTGAGATCGATGCGTTGGACTGTGACCATAGCCGACCGGAGACCATTGGGCGCCCGCTAGCGCGTTACGAATATCCAATTCATAATCGCTTTCCTTCTTTCCTTAACTGAGCGTTCAGCCCCCAGCCTGTATGCTGTCGCTGCAACTTCGGCAACTACAACAGAATCGAATATAACTAAGGTGACACGCAATGACACCCAACTCTATAGACCTGAACCACAAGCAAGTCTTGGACGCCATGCTGCTGAAACTCTCTGGTGTGGGGGCAGGCGAAATGACCGGACTCCTCGCATACTTTGTCGGTAAGAAGATGTTCGCTTGCATCTGCAACGGCGGCGTAGGCGTGAGAATCTCGGCGGCGGAAGCTGCAAATCTTCAGTTTTCCAAGGACAACGTCACTTCATTTGAGCCAAAGGGCAGGAAGACCACAAGGGAGTGGATTCAGATCAACCACACGGATTCGGCCGACTATGAAGAGGATCTGGAGATTTTCCAGTCTTCCGTTGCGTTCGTCAGAGCCACAAAAGGATAGGGCTCTTCATTTCCAGCCAACCAGCGAAACTCCATGACGGCGCCGCGTCCTTCGACGTACCCCAGTGTTCGGAGTGAATCGAGGAAGGCCTGATCCCATTTGTCTGGCCGGGGTCGGGCACCAATGGCGCCGATGGCCAAACTTTTCCTTGCTGTTGACCGTCGCTAGGTCGATGCCTATACGCAGAAACTTTCCGAGCGAGTGCGGCCCTACAGTTTGTAGTGGCGGCCTGCGTCACAGTCTCCGTGAGGTTGCGGATAGCTACCGTTATTCATTGGATTGACGACGGCTTGGGTGTCGTGGGCGTGGGCCAGTTGCGACATACAACAATATTCTTGACGAAGCGCGGTCTACCTGCAAAGGCGATTTTTTAATTGTCGAAGGTAAGTCGTGAAGAACAGGTAATGACTGCTAAGTTGCCTGCGGGAGGCACTGATAGAGCGTTTCGCAAGTGATTCCCCGTTCGCGGGCGAGGGCGGCGCAGATAACCCGAGTAACCCGCAATGGCAGATGAAGGTTTATCGAGCAATTGATTGCCCGCCAAAACCTACACTGCGCCTGCACCGACTCCAGAAATGCAAAAAGGCTTGCAGACATTTGCCTACAAGCCTTTGATTTATTTGGTTGCGGGGGCAGGATTTGAACCTACGACCTTCGGGTTATGAGCCCGACGAGCTGCCAGACTGCTCCACCCCGCGTCCGTCCGTTGCGAACTTAAGTCCGCTACAGAACCGAGATTGTATCCAATCTATGGAGTTGGTGTCAAACTAATATCCGCGTCTGCGCCGGGAAAGCCCGGATTCCAAACGCCTCAGGCACAGCGCATAAAGTATTCATCCCCGCGCCAGCTAGACGCTGCGTTCAGTTTCACCTGCACTCGGACGCCACACCAGCAGGCGTTTTTCGACAACGCTCACCACCGCATCCAGCGCTAGTGCGAATCCAGTCAGCACCATGATGCCGGCGAAAACGGTGTTGATGTCGAACACCCCTTCGGCTTGCAGGATTAGATAGCCCACGCCGCGCGCCGAACCAAGGTACTCGCCCACTACCGCGCCGACGAAGGCGAGGCCCACCGAATTGTGCAGGCTGGCGAACACCCAGCTGGTTGCGCTCGGCAGATATACATGGCGCAGCAGTTGCCGCTGGCTCGCGCCAAGCATGCGCACGTTGGCCAGCACTACCGGGCTCACTTCGCGTACTCCCTGGTAGACGTTAAAAAACACAATAAAAAACACCAATGTCACGCCCAAAGCCACTTTGGACCATATTCCCAGGCCGAACCAGATTGCGAATATGGGCGCGAGAATCACGCGCGGCATGGAATTGGCTGCCTTGATATATGGGTCGAAGATGGCCGAGGCCATCGGACTCAGCGCCAGCCAAAGGCCTATGAGCAAACCGAGAACGGTGCCAATGGCAAATGCCAGCATGGTCTCGAGCAGCGTCACACCGAGATGTTCATAGATGCTGCCAGAGGCAAACCAGTCCCAGATGCGCGCAAGCACTTTCTGCGGTTCGCCGAAGAAAAATGCCGCCTGATTCGCATCATCAAAATAGACAGGCGGGAGCAGCGTCGGGCTGGTAAGCGCGTACCAAAGTAAAAATGACACCGCCAGCACGATCAGTTGGTAGAGCCGCAGCTTGCCGTTAGCGTTGTTGCTGGACATAGCCTTTCAGCACCTCTTCCTTCATGGTGTGCCAGATTTGAGCATGCAGTTCGATGAACCGCGGCGTCAGTCGGATTTCGGCAACGTCGCGCGGACGTTCCAGATCGATTTTGTACTCGCCTATGGGATGCGTCTCGGGGCCTGCCGATAACACCACTACGCGATCGGAGAGCGCGATCGCCTCCTCCAGGTCGTGGGTGATGAAGACCACCGACTTGCGCTCGGCCGACCACAGGTCTAGCAGTTCGTTCTCCATCAGTTGCCGCGTTTGCACGTCGAGCGCCGAGAACGGCTCATCCATGAGCAGGATCTGCGGATTCAGGATGAACGTCTGCGCGAGCGACACGCGTTTGCGCATTCCTCCCGACAGCTGATGCGGGTAGCGGCCGCCGAACCCGGCCAAGCCGACGCGTTTCAGCCAATCGTTGCCACGCTCCAGCGCATCGGCGCGTTCCACGCCTCGAAATTCGAGACCGACGATCACATTGTCGAGCGCGCTGCGCCATGGCATCAACGCCTCGGCCTGGAACAGATAGCCCGCGCGCTTGTTGATGCCTGCCAAAGGTTCGCCAAACACCCTGACCGAACCGCTGGACGGCAGGAGCAGGCCGGCGGCAACATTCAGCAACGTCGATTTGCCGCAACCGGTGGGCCCGACGACACAGACGAACTCGCCCTCTTCCGCCACCAGGGTCGTGTTCTTCAGAGCGGTGTAGCGCTGGCTGCGATCCTCACGCGATATGAAGGTGCAGCTAATGTCCTCGAGTGCTAGCGCGCGTGTCATTTTGGCGCAGCGGCCCACGGAAAATGCGGCATGGCGTCGAACCGCCGGGGCATGAGTGCGGCTGGCATCGCCGTCGCATCCAACGCCAACGCAGCGGATCCGGCGCCTCGAAGCGTCCAGCCGCTCATTTGTATTTTGCGTTTGCCTTCTTCACGAACTCGTTGGTGTAGGTGAGTTCGAGCTTGATCTCGTTCGGCTTGACTTCGGGATTGAAGCCGGGAAGCACCTTGAGCGTGGTCCTCGGGCCGGCGTCGGAAATATAGCCGTCGGGCGAAAACGCCTCCCTCACCTTGCTGAAGGAAAACAAGTACAGCGCCTTGTCGCCGAGCAGATAGCTTTCCGGCACGGTGTTGAGTATGTCCTGGGGCGAGGCATGCTGCAGCCATTTGTCGGCGCGCACGATGGCGTTGGTCAGCGCCTGCGCAGTGTTTGGATTGTTGCGCACGAACGCGATGGGCGCATACAGGCAGGCGGCCGGCATCGGGCCGCCGAAAACCTGATCCGTACCCTTGAGCGTGCGCGTATCCGCGATGATCTTGACCGCGCCGTCCTGCTCCAGCTTAGTCATGACCGGATCGGTATTGGAGATGGCGTCGATCTGCCCACTTTTCAGCGCGGCGATCGCGCCGGCGCCGGTGCCTACGCCGACGATGGACACGTCCGTAGGCTTGAGCCCTTCCTTGGCCAGGATCTGATTCACCAGCATGTTGGTGCTCGAGCCCGGCGCGGAGACTCCGATTTTCATGCCCTTGAGATCCCTGGCGGTTTTATACGCAGCCGCCTTGGAAGTGGCGATGCCCACCGACAACTGCGGCGCGCGCCCCATCAGCGCAAAACACTGCAGGATTTGATTCTTCGCCTGCATGTTGATCGTGTGCTCATAGGCGCCCGACACCACGTCGGCGCTGCCGCCCACCACGGCGCGCAGCGATTGCGAACCGCCGGCGAAGTCGCTGATGGTGACCTCCAGTCCTTCTGCTTTGAAATAGCCGAGTTGCTCGGCGATGGTAAGGGGCAGGTAATAGAACGCCGCCTTGCCTCCGACCGCGATATGCACCTTGCTTTTTTCCGGCGCGCCTTGCGCCAGCACGGGCAAGGCGAGCGCAAGTGCCGCTATCCCCAGGGAAAATCTGAGCCATTTGGACATGGACATCCTCCTCGTCAATACTTTGGTTTTGGCGGGATTGTTTCCCGCGCTAGTCTGATATTTCGGCGTTCGATGCTCACACAGCCGGCACCAAGTGTCAACGCCGCTGCCGCCATGCGCAGCGGAACCGTCGCGCCCATGCCGCGGCAGGCGCAGCCGGCGCGCCGTCTCCGCCTTATATGACCTTGCTTTCGCGCAGCCGGGCGATCGCGGCTGCGTCATAACCGTGCGCACCGAGCACTTCGTCGGTATGCGCGCCGAGCTCGGGACCGATCCAATCGATGTCCCCCGGCGTATCCGACAGCCTGGGCACGATTCCGGGCAGCTTCAGCGGCGTGCCGTCCTTGAGCGTGAACTCCCGGATCATCTGGCGCGCCAGATACTGCGGGTCGCGCACGATATCGGCGATGCTGAAAATCTTGCCGTTCGGAACCTGGGCGGCGTCGAGCATGCCGAGCAGCGCTTGCGCGGTGTGCGCTGCAGCCCAGCCGCCGATGGCGGCATCGAGTTCATCGGCGCGTTTGGCGCGGCCGGCGTTATCCGCCAGCGCAGGATCACTTCCGAGATCTTCGCGCCCCATGGCCGCGCACAGCCGCTTGAAGATGCTGTCGCCATTGGCCGCAATCACCACGTGCTGGCCATCCTTGGTCAAATAGGTGTTTGACGGCACGATACCGGACAGATTGCTGCCGCTGCGCTCGCGCACGACTCCATACATGTCGAATTCTGGCAGCGTGCTCTCCATCATTGAAAACACCGCCTCGTACAGCGCCACATCCACCACCTGGCCTTTACCGTTCTTGCGTCCGCCGTTCATGTTGCGATGGTGCAGCGCCATCATCGCGCCGATAACGCCGTGCAGCGATGCGAGCGAATCGCCGATCGACAGGTTGGGCCGAACCGGCGTGCGGTCCGGATAGCCGGTAACGTAGCGCAGCCCGCCCATGGACTCGCCGATGGCGCCGAACCCGGCCTGGTCACGATAGGGGCCGGTCTGGCCGAACCCGGACAGGCGCAGCATCACCAGCCCGAGATTCTCCGCGCTCAGGCGCTCATATCCCAGGCCCCATTTTTCCATGGTTCCCGGGCGGAAATTTTCGATCACGATGTCGGCGTCCCGGGCCAGCGCGCGCACCACCTCCTGGCCTTCGGCCAGCCTCAGATTGACCGTGACCGATTTCTTGTTGCGCGCCTGGGCGTACCACCACAGCGAAGTGCCGTCGTGCAGTTTGCGCCACTGGCGCAGCGGGTCCCCGCCGGGGTGGCCATCGACGGCGGGCGCCTCGATTTTGATGACTTCGGCGCCGAACTCGGCGAACATTTTGCCCGCGAACGGGCCGGCGATGAGCTGGCCAAGTTCGATGACCTTGATTCCCTCCAGCGGCTTCTTCGCCGTCATAGTGGCCTGCGCTCGACCACCGCCTGTGCCAGCGTGCCGCTGTCCACATATTCCAGTTCGCCGCCCACCGGCACCCCGCGCGCAATGCGGCTGACCTTGACGTCCCGGCTGCGCAGCATCTCGCCGATGTAATGCGCGGTCGCCTCGCCTTCATTGGTGAAATTGGTCGCTAAAACAACCTCACGCACAACACGATCGGTGGCGCGCGCGAGCAAACGGTCGAGGCCGATATCCTTCGGCCCGATGCCATCAAGCGGCGACAGCCGCCCCATGAGCACGAAATACATGCCGGGGAAAGCCAGCGTCTGTTCCATCATCAGCAGGTCTGCGGGCGTTTCGACCACCGCGAGCAGCGACGCGTCGCGACGCGGCGAACTGCACAGCGCGCAGATTTCCTCCTCGGTGAAGCTGTTGCACTTGGCGCAGCGGCGTATGCTTTGCAGCGCCGCGCCTATGCTCGCGCTCAATTTATGCGCGCCGTCGCGGTCGTACTGCAGCAGGTGATACGCCATGCGTTGCGCCGACTTCGGCCCCACGCCGGGAAGGCAGCGCAGCGCCTCGATCAAGGCTTCGAGCGAGGACGGGGGCTTCATCGCGGCGCCGCAGCTACTGCGGCGAAGAAATCGGATCGAAAGAAAATCACCCTGTCCCCGTCGGCTTCCATTCAGGCATCAGAACGGGAGCTTCATTCCCGGCGGCAGCCCCATGCCAGCGGTAAAGCCGCTCATTTTCTCCTGCACCGTCGCCTCCACCCGCCGCACAGCATCGTTCACGGCGGCGGCAACCAGGTCTTCCAGCATCTCCTTGTCGTCGCCGATGAGCGAAGGGTCGATGCTGATGCGCTTTACGTCGTGCTTGCAGGTCATCACCACCTTGACCATGCCCGCACCCGACTGACCTTCGACTTCAACGCTCGCAAGCTGCTCCTGCATCTTGCGCATGTTCTCCTGCATCTGCTGGGCCTGTTTCATCAGACCGGCCAACTGACCTTTCATCATGTCGCGCTCTCCTGCTGGTTGTAGGTTGCGCCGCGGCATGGTCTGCACTCCGTCAGGCGCGGCAAAAATCTTGCTGTTACGGCATCTAAACTGGCTTGACTGAATCGCTGACGATGGTCGCGTCGAAGGTATCCAACAGATCGCACACAAACGCATCCCCCTGTATCGCCTCCAGCGCCTTGCCTTGGCGTGCCTGACGTTCGCTCTGCGCCTTGACCGCGGCGGTGTTACCGCTGATTTCACCAATCACGATCTTGAGCGCAACGGCGCGGCCGAAATGCTCCTTCAGCGCGTCGCGAAGCTTATCCTGATACACCTTGTCCGCCAGGTGCTTGGAGGAAATGCCCAGCGCCAGCTCTATGCTCTCGCCGTCGAAGCCGCGCAACTCGCTTTGCTGCGCCAGCTGCTTGGCGACGCCGCTGACTTTGAGCTGCGTGGTAAGCGCCGGCCAGTTTCCGTCGAACGCCATCGACGGCGCAGGCGCAGCCGCGGCGCTACTACGCGCCGGCGGCGCAGCGGGACTTGCCGGCGCTATGGCCGCCGCGGCCATGTTTCGTGCGCCGGGGACTTCAGGCTTTTTTTTTGCCGCCTGAGCTTGCACCGCAGCGCCGGGCTCGAGCGGCCGGAATGCCAGCATGCGCATCAAACCCATGCTGAAACCGGCGTATTCGTCCGGCGCAAGCGACAGATCGCGCCTGGCGTGCAGCGCGATCTGGTAATACAGCTGCAGTTCCTCGGCATCGAACTCCTGCGCCAAAGCGAGGATGCGCTCGCGCTCCGGCAGATCAGGCCCAAGGGCATCCGGGGCGCTTTGCGCCAGGGCGAGTTGATGCAGCAGCGTCGCCAGGTCCTGCAGCGCGCCGTCGAATGAAAGGCTGCGCGATTCCATTTCGTCGACCACGGCGAGCATCGCCTTGATGTCCTCTTGCGCCAATCCATCCAGCAACCGGAACAGGTAATCCTGATCGATGGCTCCGAGCATGGCGCGCACCGAATGTTCGCTCACTTTGCCGCCTGCATACGCGATGGCCTGATCGAGCAGCGACAGCGCATCGCGCATGCTCCCCTGCGCCGCCTGCGCGATCAGGCGCAGCGCCGCCGGTTCCGACGCGGTTTTTTCCTCGCCCAGTATGTATTCCAGGTGGCCGTAGATCGCCTCGCGCGGCATCTGCTTCAGGTTGAACTGCAGGCAGCGCGACAGCACCGTGACCGGGATCTTCTGCGGATCTGTGGTGGCGAGGATGAACTTGATGTGCTCGGGCGGCTCTTCGAAGGTTTTCAGCATCGAATTGAACGCCTGCTTGGACAGCATGTGCACTTCGTCGATGACGAACACCTTGAAGCGCCCGCGCGTCGGCGCATACACCGCGTTGTCCTGCAGTTCGCGCATGTTATCGATGCCGGTGTTGGTCGCGGCGTCGATCTCGATCAGGTCGACAAAGCGTCCGCCGTCGATCTCGACGCACGCCGAGCAAACGCCGCAGGGCTTCGAAGTAATTCCGGTCTCGCAGTTCAGCGCCTTGGCAAGTATGCGTGCCAGCGTCGTCTTGCCGACTCCGCGCGTGCCGGTGAACAGGTAGGCATGGTGCAGGCGGTTTTGCTCAAGCGCATGCGTCAGCGCCTGCACCACATGCTCCTGCCCGACCAGGGTGGAGAAATTTCGCGGGCGCCATTTGCGCGCAAGGACCTGATAACTCATGCCGAAATTTTACCGCGTCGCGGATGGTTGCGGAGAAAGGATTCGAGATTGGCGAGCCGGACCCCCGGCACTTGCAGTAAGTAGCTGTGGCTGCTTCCTTCCGGACCTGACCAGGTTCACCACGCCGCAATGCGGGGCGGCCCGCCGGCGTCATTATGACCGAGCAAGCGGCGATGCGCGACACTTTTTGGCGCTTATCCGGACCGCCCGGCCCCTGTTGCACCGGGCGATCCGGGCCGCGCAAGCAGCCGCCGCAATTGATCCACGGAAAGATTGCCCCCGCTCATCACCAGGACCACATTCTTGCCCTCCAGCCGATGTTTGAGTTCGACGGCTGCCGCGAGCGAAGCGGCCCCGGCGCCCTCCGCTAGGTTATGCGTATGCTCCAGCAACAGCATGATCGCGGCTTCGATGGCGCGGTCCTCGACCAGCACGAAATCGTCCAGATATTTGCGCATGATCCGCTGCGTATTCTCGAACGGCATGCGCGTGGCCAACCCCTCGGCGATGGTGTTCATGTCCGCGCTGACCATCTTGCCCGAGGCCCAGGAAAGCTGCATTGCCGGCGCCTGCGCCGACTGCACGCCGATCACTTGTATCGCGGGATTGATCGCCTTCGCCACGATGGCGGTGGCGCAGACACCGCTGCCGGCGCCGACCGGCACGATGATCGCATCGACTTCGGGCAAATCTTCGACAATTTCGAGGGCATAGGTGCCGACGCCGTGAATCAACAACTCTTCCGTAGATCCGACGAACCGGCCGCCGCGCTCTTTCGCCATGCCCTCTATCCACTCGCGCGCGCTGTCAAAATCGCGGCCATGAAAAACGACTTCGGCCCCCAGACCGCGCATCGCCGCCACTTTGCCCGGATTGGCGCCTTCGGGGACCGCAATCGTGGCACGCAGTCCCTGGGTGCGGGCGGCATAGGCGATACTCTGGCCGTGGTTTCCGGTCGATGCGGTAAACAGGCCGGAACTGCGCTCGGTCTGGCTCAGGTGCGCCACCAGATTCACCCCGCCCCTGACCTTGAATGCGCCCACCGGCTGATGGTTTTCGTGCTTCACCCAAACGTTGGCCCCGATCAGATCGCTCAAACCTGAATAGCGGTACAGGGGCGTCGGTTTCAGGTAACGATAAACGTGTGGCCGCGCGGCAATGACGTCGTGCAGCGACGGCATCCCGGCGCCAGTCATGTTGCGCTTCCTCCGCGCCCGGATCCGCAGGGCATGCGCCGCCTCAGAGCACTCGCCCCGGGGCCGCGCGCGGATCGCGCATCCGGTATTGTCCGGACTCGACCTGGTGGAAAAACCGCTCGCACAGCTGGTTGAACATTTCCGGCTCCTCCAGGTTGCACGCGTGTCCGGTCTGCGGCATGAACGCCAGGCCGGCCGAAGGCATATGTCGCTTGAGCATGAGCGAAGCGTCTAGGCAGGGCTCGTCTTCGTCGCCGCTGATGATCAGGGTCGGCACCACGCACTTCGCCATCTGCTCCTTGAAGTCGCCCAGCGACGGCCGCAACGCCTGGTATCCCTGGAGCGTCAGCGCCGAGCCTTTAGCCGAGTGTTGCTTGACCAGCTCGAGGAATTCGGCAAAGGCGCGCGGGTTCTTGTTCTGCAGCTGCACCCGCGTCGGCGAATTGCCGCGAATCACCGCGCTCTTTTCCCAGCTTTCTGCCAGGAGTTTCGCCGCGGCCGCTTCCGATTCCTGCCTGAATTTCGCGCGCGCCTCCAGCATCGACCCTGAACCGATGCCGGCGAGGGTGAGCGACAGCGCCCGCTCCGGCCATTTCATGCCGAAATAAAAAGTCGCGAACGCGCCCATGGACAGGCCGACGATGTGCGCCTTGGCGATTTTCAGCCCGTCAAGCATCGCCAGTACGCCGGCGCGCTGATGCTCGAAATTGTAGTCGTCCAGGAGCGAAGGCACGTCCGACGGCGGGTAGCCGCGCGCGTTGTAGGCGATGCAGCGATAGCGCCGCGAGAAATACCGCAGCTGGGCCTCCCAGCTGCGGTATTCGCCCATGAACTCGTGCACGAACAAAATCGGCGTGCCCTGGCCGGCTTCTTCGTAGTACAGCTTGACGCCGTCGCCGGCGGTGATGTGCGGCATATCGCCTCCTCTGATTGTCTGCTAAGCCTTGGCGTCCAATAATTTTTTCAGCTCTCCCGATGCGACCAGCTGCTGCAGGTCGTTGGCGCCGCCCACCAGCACGCCTTTCACGAATATCATCGGAAACGTAGGCCAGCCGGTCCACATCTTCAGCGCATTGCGGCGGCGCCAGTCGCGCAAATAGCTGCCGTACTCCAGATATTTGTAGCCGAGCTTTTCCCCATCCAGGATTTTCCTCGCCTTTTTCGGCATCGGATTTTGCGCCATGCCGACGACGACGATGTCGTTTTTGGCGACCGCATTCTGCACCTCCTGCACAATATCGGCGTGGTTCTTGGCGATCGTTTCGCGTATCGCTGGGTGAATATGCGTTTCATCGAGAATGCTGCGGCTCATGCTGTACCTCTTTCGTAGGTTAAACCGGTTGCAGGCTACCTGGTTACACGGTTACACGGGTTGCACAGGGAAATGGACGGAACTCAGCCGGAAAACTGCCGGCCGAGCCGCGCCATGATATCCGGTATTTACAACATACCGCCAAATGTATACAGTATCCTGTGTTCATGAGGGTTTCCCTGTTCTGGTCGTTGCCGTGGAGCGCCGTCCTTGGTCTCATTGCTGAATCCGGTTGAGCGCCCGCTCGCTCTGGGGGACCAGGTCTATCTGACCCTGCGCGCCAATCTGCGCAACGGCAAGATCCTGCCCGGATACCCGCTGCAGGAGGTGCAGCTTGCGGCCCAGCTCGGCGTGTCCCGCACCCCGGTGCGCGAAGCGCTCACCCGCCTGGCGAGCGAAGGCCTGGTCTCCTCCGACGGGCGCAGCTTCTCCGTGCCGGCGCTGACCTTGCAGAACGTGGACGACATTTACGAAGTGCGTTTTCTGGTCGAACCCGAGGCGGTGCGCCACGTCGCGGAGCAGGCCAAGGCACCGGCTGCGCTGGCGCCGGTGATGCAGGCCCTCGAGGCCAGCGTCGCCGCGCACAAGGCGGGAGAAAACGAGGCATTCATCGACGCGAACGCGCGCTTTCGCTCGGCCTGGCTGGCACTGGTGCCCAATCGGCGCCTGGTGCACGCGGTGGAGCTCTATGCCGACCATGTGCAACACCTGCGCGCGCTCACGCTGGACGACGCCAAGGTGCGCAACGTGGTGCTGCGCGGACTGAAGCGCATCGCCGCGGCCCTGGGAGCGGCCGACGGCGACGCAGCCGCCAACGCCATGCGCGAGCACCTGGCGGAAGCGAAACGGGCATTTATCGTCGCGGTGGGCCTGGACAGCGGCGCGCAATCCGCCACCCCCAACGCAGAGGGCAAAACGCAATGATAGACAAAAGCGTCATCGGCAAGGAATACCCGCCTTTCACCGTCGAGGTTGAAAAGCGCTGGGTGCGCAGCTTCGCCGAAGCCATCGGCAGCGACGACCCGGTCTACTTCGACGAAGCGGCCGCCAGTGCCGCCGCCTACCGCTCGCTGCCGGCACCGCCGACCTTTTCTTTCGCCATGATCATGGAGCGCAACCAGTCGTTCATGATTCTGGATCAACTGGGCATCGACAAGCGCCGCGCCATGCATGCGGAGCAGTCGTTCGTCTATCACGCCGACCTGTGTGCAGGCGATGTGATCACCGGCCGCCAGAAAGTCGTCGACGTGTACGACAAGAAAAACGGGGCGCTGGAATTCCTGGTCACGGAAATCAGGCTGGACAACCAGCGCGGCGAGCATGTCTGCGACCTGCGCACCACCGTCGTGGTTCGCAATTGAGGGATGAACATGGTCCGATTTGAAGACATCAAGGTCGGCGACGCGATACCCGCCCTCACCAATCCCGCGATCAGCCATCTGCAGCTCGCGCTCTACGCCGGCGCCGGCGCCGACCACAATCCGATACACGTTGATGCGGAAGCGGCCAAAGCAGGAGGCCTCCCAGGCATCATCGCCCACGGCATGCTGCCCCTCGGCTTCCTCGGCCGGCTGCTGACCCAGTGGGTACCGCAAAAGCAGGTGCGCAGCCTGTCCGCGCGCTTCGTCGCCATGGCTTTCCCGGGCGACGTGATCAGCTGCAGCGGCAGGATCGCCGCCAAGCGCGAAGAACATGGAGAAAAACTGGTCGATCTGGAAATCTCGGCGCAGAACCAGAAAGGCGAGAACCTTCAATTGGGCAAAGCGACGGTAGTGCTGAACTAGGAGCGACACGAAATGACTTACAAAGCCGAAATCCCCTATGGTGCCTATTGGAGCACCCCGTTCACCCGCTGGCAGGGCAGTTTCTCCAATCTGCACAGCGTCGAATTCGCGGCGCACGTGGCGCGCAAGGAACTGGCGAAGCGCAACATCGATCCGAAGCAATTCGATTACGGCGTGCTCGGTTTTTCCGTGCCGCAGAACCATTCCTTCTTCGGCCTGCCATGGCTGACCGGCATGATGGGCGCCGGCCAGGCGAGCGGCCCGACGCTGATGCAGGCCTGCGCCACCGGCGTGCGCACCCTGCTGTCGGGCGCCCAGGAAATCGAAGTGGGCATGGCGGCTACGGCGCTCGTCGTCAACTGCGACCGTACTTCGAACGGGCCGCACCTTTACTATCCCAATCCGCGCGGCCCCGGCGGCACCGGCGCGGCCGAGGACTGGGTGATGGACAACTTCGGCTGCGACCCGCTCGGCGGCCATTCGATGCTGAAGACCGCGGAGAACGTAGCCTCCAAGCACGGCATCAGCACGGCGGAACAGCACGAGGTCGTGCTGCGCCGGGAGCAGCAGTACCGCGACGCGCTGAAGGACGGCTCGGCCTTTCTCAAGCACTTCATGACCCTGCCGTTCGAAGTCCCGGCGCCCAATTTCAAGAAGGCCGCCGGCACCATAGAGGGCGACGAAGGCGTGTCGGCTTCCACCGCCGAGGGCCTGGCAAAGCTGAAGCCCGTCGCCGAAGGCGGGACCGTCACCTTCGGCGGCCAGACGCATCCGGCCGACGGCAATGCGGCCATCATCCTCACCACGCGCGACAAGGCGCGGGAGCTGTCGGCGAACAAGAAGATTGCGGTGCGCCTGCAGGGATTCGGCATGGCGCGCGCGGCCCTGGCCTATATGCCCGAGGCCACGGTGCCGGCTGCGCAACGCGCGCTGGACCAGGCCGGCCGCAAGTTCGGCGATGTCACGGCGTTCAAGACGCACAATCCGTTCGCGGTGAACGACATTTTCTTTTCGCGGCAAACCGGCGCCGACCTGATGGCGATGAACAACTACGGTTGCTCGCTGGTCTGGGGACACCCTCAGGCCCCGATGGGCACGCGCTCCATCATCGAGCTGATCGAGGAACTGGTGCAGCGCGGCGGCGGCCTGGGCTTGTTCACCGGCTGCGCCGCTGGCGACACCGCGATGGCCGTCGTGCTGGAAGTGTGCGACGCATAGATTGAATTGAATTGAAGTTTTTCCCTTCCCCTGCGCCCCGGGCGGGCGCTGGTCGGGAAATGGGCGACAAGAGGCGCGGCAAGCGCCCGGGCCAAGGACTAGGAGTGGACCGATGGACCTGTCCGTCTGGATAGACCGCCATGCCGCGCTGACACCCGGGCGCACGGCGATTCGTTTTCCGGGACGCGATGTTTCCTATGGCGCCATGGCCGCGCTGGTGCACCGGCTGGCCGCGGCCATGGCAGCCTCCGGCGCGAGGCGCGGCACCTGCGTCGCATTTCTCGGGTTCAATAGTCCGGAAATGCTCGCCCTGCTGTTCGCCTGCGCGCGGCTCGGCGCCCTGTTCATGCCGCTCAACTGGCGCCTGGCCGGCCCCGAGCACCGTCAAATGCTGGAACATTGCCCGCCTGCCCTGCTGTTCGTCGAACCGCTGTTCGTGGCGCAGATCGAAGCCGTCAAAGCGGCGCTCCCGCCGCTCACCGCCGTTGCTTTCGGACCGACTCCGCCAGGCTGGATCGGCTACGACGAATTCCTCGATGGCGCCCAAGGCCCTGCTGCGCAAAGTCCGGAACTGGATCCGGCCACGCCTTTGCTCATCTGCTACACCTCGGGTTCGACCGGGAAACCCAAAGGCGTGCTCCTCAGCCAGGACGCCTTGGTCTGGAA
>Ga0194060_10000975_pt1 | contig 20884 bp, 32 predicted proteins | sample SepL225m_MetaG_FD_163427 | JGI IMG/M metagenome (GOLD analysis project Ga0194060, IMG submission 163427) | Anoxic zone freshwater microbial communities from boreal shield lake in IISD Experimental Lakes Area, Ontario, Canada - Sep2016-L222-5m | ecosystem: Environmental > Aquatic > Freshwater >... | reverse complement strand
CGCCTGCAGGATCTGATGATTGAAATCGCGCCTTTGGCATTTTCGACCCTGTATCTATTTAAAGAACAGTCCCACCCGGGGCGCTGCGTCGTGGCCTACCGGGCGCACGTGAACGAACTGTTTGAGTTGGATGGCGCCGAGCTGGTCGGATTTACCCGCGATGTCGCAACGGCAGCCCGGGCAATCAAGGCCGCGTTCAACCCGAACAAGATCAACTACGGCGCATATTCCGACAAGTTGCCACACCTGCATATGCACCTCGTCCCTAAATACCAGGGCGGGGTCAGCTGGGGTGCGCCGTTTGAGATGATGCCGGCCGACAAGAAGCTCCTTACCGAGACGGATTACACCGCGATGATCGCGTTAATAAACGCGAAGCTTTGAGCCTCACCCGTTCAGCTCCCGTCCTGGGGTAAATCAGAATCTGAGGCGCACGTTGGCGTGCGCGCACTGCGGGCACGCGCAGGTTTCCATGCCAACTGGAGCCGAGTAGAGTGTATCGCACCGGATGCAATGGAAAGTGCCTTTTCGCCGCTCAAGTTCAAACGCGCGATGGTCACGGTGATCGTAATAGAGCCAGAACCCGAGAAAAACCACGGCGACGAGCACGCAATAAATCACAGCGGCGGTGGTGAGTTCGAACATCGAACGTTATGCTGGGCGCCAGTCGGCGTTGGCCGCAAACCAGTTCTCGGCGCCACCCCAACGTTATCGCAAAAAAAACGCACCGGCGCTAGCCGGTGCGTTGAGAGAGAGGCGAAGGTTAATAAACCTCCGACACGTAGCTTAGCTCTTCGCTTCGCTTTCGGCCTTGGGGGCCTCAGCGGCGGGAGCGGCTTCAGCTGAAGCGGCCTTGGCCTTCTTGCCCTTTGCAGACTTCTTACCCTTCGACTTCTTGTAGCCGGGGTCGTCGGCCTTCACGAATTCGATGAGCGCAAGTTCCGCGGCATCACTCTGGCGCTGGGCGCCGAGCTTGTAAATGCGGGTATAACCCCCGCTACGGTTCACGAACTCCTTGTAAAGTTCGTTGAACAACTTGGTGATCGCATCCTCGTTGCGTACGTCCGCGAGCGCGAGACGACGAAGATGGATGGCATCCTTCTTTTCGGTCTTGGCCGCAGCCTGCTTGGCCTTGGTGATGATCTTCTCGATGAAGGGACGAAGGGCCTTGGCCTTCGTCAGGGTGGTCTGGATACGACCGTGCTCGATCAAAGAAGCGCCCATGTTGGACAACATGGCAGCGCGATGCTCGCGGGTGACGCCCAAAGAGGCGTGGTGTTTATTATGACGCATGGTATTTTTCGATTTTTGGCTCCCGATCGGCAATCCGGTCGCAGCGTTGGGCGGCAGCGGACGGCGCGAGCGCCAATGCTAAATATGGGGTGGCAGAGTCTAATAACAAACCGGCGGGGTCCTTGGCGCAGCGCGCCGCGAACTCCGCCGATCGAAATTCACTCGTATTAGGCTTCTTTCTTGGTGTCGAGGAGGCGCTCGTCGAACTTCATGCCGAGCGAAAGGCCGAGGGCTTCGAGCTTCTCCTTGATCTCGTTCAGCGACTTCTTGCCGAAGTTGCGATACTTGAGCATCTCCTGCTCGGTCTTCATGGCGAGTTCGCCGACCGTTGTGATGTTCGCGTTATTGAGGCAGTTGGCGGCGCGAACCGACAGTTCAATTTCGTTAACCGACATGTTGAGAAGCTTGCGGAGCTTGTTCTGCTCTTCGCTAACCTCGGACTGTTGGTTCTCGAACTCATAGGCTTCCTCACTGACGCGATCGAAGACATCGAGATGATGCTTGAGGATCGAGGCGGCCTGCTTGAGGGAATCGTCGGGCGTGATACGACCGTCGGTCCAAATCTCAATGATCAGCTTGTCGTAGTCGGTAATCTGACCGACACGCGTCGCTTCAACCGCGTACTTCACAAGGCGAACCGGGGAGAAGAGCGAATCAATCGGAATGACCCCAATGGCCTGTTCTTCTTTCTTATTGGCTTCACCTGGGTAATATCCACGGCCGGTCTTGATCTCGATTTCAGCCTCGAAGGACCGCTTGTGATCGAGCGTGCAGATGACTTGGTCGGGGTTGACGATCTGGATGTTCGCGTCGGCCTGAATGTCGGCCGCCGTGACAGCACCCGCCTTGGAGGCACGGATGAGGAGCGTAATCGCCTCGCGCTTCTGCGAAACAATCAAGACCTTCTTGAGGTTGAGAACGATGTCGGTGACGTCCTCGACTACACCGTCGATCGACTGGAACTCATGGTTCACGCCATCAATCTTGATGGAAGAAATCGCGGCGCCCTCGATGGAACTCAAAAGCACGCGGCGGAGCGAATTGCCAACCGTGTGGCCATAACCCGCTTCGAAGGGTTCAGCGATGAATTTGGCGTAGGTAGGCGTAGCGCCTTCCTCAACCTTGGTGAGCTTGCTGGGCAGTTCGAACTTTCCGAGACGTTTTGGCATGGCTGGGTAGTTCTGACGTTAAGCAGTAATTGTTGGATGGATGCGGCAGTATCGCGCTTAGAAGCGCGAATAGAACTCAACGATGAGCTGCTCGTTGATTTCTTGGGTCATCTCTTCGCGGGTCGGGAGACGCACGATGGTGGCTTTGAACGTTTCCGCGTTCATCGTGAGCCAACCGGGGACATTACGAATGCGACTCTCCTCGAGACAACGGGTGGCCAGCTGGCGTGAAGCCGGAGTGTTCTTCACTTCGATTTCGTCGCCTGGCTGCACATTATAACTCGCGATGTCGACCTTGTGGCCGTTGATACGGATATGCCCGTGGTTTACGAACTGGCGGGCAGCTGCCCGGCTCTTGGCAAGCCCGAGCAAGTAGATGGTGCTATCCAGACGGGTTTCGAGGAGCTGCAGGAAGCGCTCGCCGGTGACGCCACGCTCACGCTTCGCAATTTCGAAAACTCGACGGAACTGGCGCTCAAGCAAACCGTAAATATAGCGGAGCTTCTGCTTCTCATTTAAGCCGACAGCGTATTCGGATACTTTGCGGCGAAGCTTCGGGCCATGCTGGCCAGGAGGATAGCCGCGACGTTCGAAGGCCTTGCCGGAGCCAAGCAGGTGCTGACCAAAGCGGCGGCTGATGCGGGTGGTGGGGCCGGTATAACGAGCCATTGTAGTAAAGTGCTAGAATTAAGGAGGTCGAGTGGTCCGTACGCGTTAGACGCGGCGGCGTTTACGTGGGCGGCAACCGTTGTGGGGAATCGGCGTAACATCGACGATCGAGACGATCTCGAGGCCAATCGCCTGCAGGGCACGGATCGCTGAGTCCCGGCCGAGGCCAGGACCGGAAACGCGAATAATAATATCCTTCAAGCCGTGGGACATCGCATTGCGTGCAGCATCCTGAGCAACAACTTGAGCGGCATAAGCCGTGGACTTACGCGAGCCGCGGAAGTTACACTTGCCGGCGGACGACCACGCAATCACTGCCCCCTTCTGGTCTGTGATCGAAACGATCGTGTTATTAAAGGAAGCGAGTACATTGGCGACGCCAGAAGTGACATTCTTAGACCCCTTGGCCTTACGAACCTTGATAGCTCCCAACTCCTCCTTCAGGAGCTCTTCAGCAGTCGGTTGCTTGGCGACACCATGCACCATCTCGACCGGTTTCTGCTCGGCGGCAGGTGTGGGAGATGTAGCGCCGGCAGGGGCGACGACGGCGGTAGGTGCGGCGCCCTCAGGGGCGCCCTTTGCGGCAGTAGCTTTAGAGCCCTTGGCCTTCTTTTCGGCAGGGGCTGCAGCGGCCACGCCTTCAACAGCGGGCTTCGCGGGCTTTTCTTTCTTCGGAGCGGACTTTTCTTCGGCCATGAGGGAAAAAGGTTAAGCGGTTTCTTTAGCTTTGCTGACACCAACGGTCTTGCGGGGGCCCTTACGGGTACGAGCGTTGGTGCTCGTGCGCTGACCGCGGACCGGAAGGCTGCGGCGATGACGGATACCGCGATAGCAGTTGATCGCTTGGAGGCGCTTCAAGTTGCCGGCGATTTCGCGGCGGAGGTCGCCCTCAAGGACCCACTTGTGCTCAGTGATCAGGTGAAGGATCTTATTGAGTTGCTCCTCGGTGAGGTCCTGAGCCCGCATATCAGGATTCAGGCCCGCTTCTTTGACGAGCAAATCGGCCCGCGTGGGACCGATGCCGTTGATGTAACGGAGGGAATACGCGACTTTTTTCTTCGCGGGGATGTCGACGCCAAGGAGACGAGGCATGGTGTTTGTTCTAGTTGAGAGTTGGTTAGTGAGATTTAAAGAATATCAGGCTGAAATGTGGTAACTGGCGATATCTGAGCAACGTGGCTTGGTCAGTACTTCTGGGCCCTCTTCCGTCGTGAGCACGGTGTGTTCGAAATGAGCCGAAGCTGTCCCGTCGGCGGTAACGACTGTCCAACCGTCGGACAATGTCTTCGTTCGATAGCCGCCAAAGTTAACCATCGGTTCGATGGCGAGGGTCATGCCAGGCTTGATTTTGTCGCCAGACCCACGCCGACCAAAATTCGGTATCTCCGGCGGCTCGTGCATGGATGATCCGACCCCGTGGCCGACCATATCACGAACAACGCTGAAGCCGTTCGACTCGACGTGCTGTTGGATTGCTGCCGAAACGTCACCGATCCGATTACCGACGAGAGCTTGCTTGATTCCCCTGTCGAGTGCCTCGCGTGTGACGAGGAGCAGCTTTTCATTCGCGGCCGTGATTTGACCGACCGGAACGGTGCATGCGTTGTCCCCTACGTAGCCTTGGTGCCAAACGACCACATCAAGAGAGACAATGTCGCCGTCACGGAGAATTCGCCGGAATGAAGGTATCCCATGGACTACCTCTTCATTGACCGATATACAGGTGTGAGCTGGGTAGCGGCGGGAACCGTGCTGATAGCCAAAACAGGCGCTCTTCGCGCCCAGACGCGCGATATAATCGCGGCCTGCTTCTTCCAAGTCCTGCGTCGTGATACCAGGCCTGACCATGGTCTTGAGATGCTCAAGTACCGTGGCGGCAATAGCACACGCCTCACGCATCCGTAAGATTCCATCCTTTGACTTGATGGGGATCGTCATGAGAGCGCGAGAATACCCGTCTCCTGGAGGAGACCGAGTGTACGATAGTGTTGGATAACGGACTCGTCGGCATTAGGGCCAGCGATGACGGCGTTAAGCGCCTCATCGCGAACATCGAGCCATTCGTCGAACACTTTGGCTTGGAGCAGCGTAGCCGGGAATTCGCTTAAAACGAATCCCGCATCAGGTTTGCGCGCGAAGAACCAACGGCGCATCAGCGCCAACCGGTTCGCTTCCTCCGCAGCGGCTGTTGCCGCGCGGCGCGAAATCTCCTTCCGCAGCAAGCGGTGGGGAGAGACGTGCTCAAGATTCAAAGAACGGACTTGGTTCATCAGGCTTTCGGAAAGAAAATCCGGCGAACCAAGGAGAAGACATTTCGCCTTAACCAGAAGGCTGGATGCGGCGAGGGGTACGAAATTGCCAGCCGTCACTGCCAGAGTAAAGACTTATTTCAGGAAGACCTTGTAAGCCCAAATCGATGTGCCCAAAAGCAGCAGGCCAAGCATAGGCAGGGCTATTTTCATCACCGCCTCATGGCTGAGTGCCTCCCCGGATACACCCTGCTGAGGGTTGGCGCTGCGGGCTCGAATGCGACCCCTCTTCAAAAAGCCATCATAATGACGCTGAAGGAGGAAGGTCTCGATTTGACGCATCGTGTCGAGAATTACACCGACCGTAATCAGCATACCCGTGCCGCCAAAGAAATAAGCAATGCGCGTCGGAACCTTGAGTTCGAACAGAAGCACATCCGGCATAATCGCGATCAGGGTCAGGAACACCGCACCCGCAAGGGTTAGACGGGTCATGATGAAATCGAGGAACTGAGCTGTCGGCTCGCCCGGACGGACGCCAGGAATGTAACCACCGTACTTCTTCAGGTCGTCGGCGATCTGGATGGGCTTGAACATCACCGACACCCAAAAATAGCTAAAGAACAGGATCAGGATCGTATTCAGGAAGTAATACCAGAAGTTCCCACGAAGGAGCTCGTTTGAGAACTCGGTGAGGAATTTCAAATGGAAGTGAGCACCAACCCAGGAAAAAATTTGCTGAGGGAACAGGAGGATAGCACTGGCAAAGATCACGGGCATAACGCCCGAGTAATTGACCTTGAGTGGCAGGAAGGAACTCTGCCCACCCATGACCTTATTACCCACAACACGCTTAGCGTACTGCACTGGGATCTTACGCTGCCCCTGAACAACCGCAATAATTCCCATCGTAACCAGTAGAAATAGAGCTATCATAATCGCCGCCTGCGGCAAGCCAAGGCTAGCACCGGTCCCGACCGGCTTGAAGAAAAGTTGGTAGGTTTGAGTGGCTGCTCCCGGAATGTCGGCCAGAATTCCCACCGTAATTAACAAGGAAACACCGTTGCCGATACCACGCTGGGTGATCTGCTCACCAAGCCACATCAAAAGCATTGTGCCGGCGGTCATGAAGATCACCGAAGTCAAGATAAAGCTCCACTTGTCGACGATTACGATTGGACCGTAGGTCTCAACACTATAGCCAGTAAAGAGTTGCGCTGGATTCTGGAGGGCGAGCAAAAGAAGCGTTCCTTGGATCACACAAATCAGCACAGTCGCATACCGAGTATACTGGGTGAGCTTTTGCCGTCCGACATCACCTTCTTGTTGCAAACGGCTCAACGCCGGCACCACAGCGGTCATTAATTGAAAAATGATCGATGCGCTGATGTATGGCATAATGCCCAGCGCCGCAACCGCCCCTTTAATCAGGGCGCCGCCAGTAAACATATTATATAGGCCAATAAGAGCGCCTGCGCCGCCGGCCGACTGCTCGGCAAAAAAGTTTTGCAACGGACGGGGATCAATTCCCGGCAGGGGAATGTGAGAAGCAACACGCGAAAGAAAAAGCAGCGATAGCGTGTAAAAGATACGGGAGCGCAACTCCGGAATCTTCAGGGAATTCGTGAAAGCAGAAAACACGGTGAAAGATAGAATTTAGAGGATGCGACGGCTTAGCTAAGTTTAGCCCGGGATGTGTCCGTGATTCGGAATCATCCCAAGTGCCCCCAACAAAGGTCAGGCGATAATCGCCTGACCACCGGCCGCTTCAATCTTCGCTTTGGCCGTCGCGGAGAACTTTTTCGCGGTGACCTTAAGCGGGCGAGTCAGCTCACCATCCCCGAGAATCTTTACGGCGACCTCGCCGTCGCGTATAAGTCCATTGGCGGATAGCACCGCCGCATTAACTTCTGTGATGCTAGGCTCCAATGAAGCTAAGTCTCCGACATTAGAGACCGCGATTTCGACACGGAAATTGTAACTATTGAAACCGCGATGCGGCAGCTTCCGGTAGAGAGGCATCTGTCCGCCTTCGAATCCGGGACGAATGCTGCTGCCGGAACGCGCGGATTGGCCCTTGCCACCACGACCGCTTGTTTTTCCGTGCCCGCCGCCTTCGCCGCACCCTACGCGCTTCTTGCGGTGTACTGCGCCGGGGACATTCTTGAGTTCGTGTAATTTCATATCGGATTCCTAGATGAAGCTCGCCGCGGGCCGAAAGAGACGGTTCGCGACTCGGATTTAAATTATGATAAAGGAGAGGCTAAAATCGCTCAGACCGCAGCGCGGGCCTTCGCGATGTCCTCAGCCAAGCGGAGCTTTTGTAGTCCGGCTAGTGTAGCATGGACTACAGCGATGTGATTCGAGGAACCCATCGATTTTGTCAGAATATTTTTAATCCCAGCAGCCTCAAGAACGGCACGTACTCCGCCACCGGCGATAAGTCCCGTACCAGGCGAAGCCGGCTTCAACATTACGCGACCGCCATCGTACTCGCCCATCACGTCGTGGGGAATGGTGTCACCCTTGAGCTTCACAGTCACAAGATGCTTGTGGGCGTTGGCTGTACCCTTCTTGATTGCATCGGGCACTTCATTGGCCTTTCCGTAACCGATACCAACCTTACCCTTACCGTCTCCGACAACAGCAAGTGCAGCGAATGAAAAGCGACGTCCACCTTTCACCACCTTGGCGCATCGGTTGATGAAGACGACCTTCTCAATCATGGTTGGGCCATCGCCCTCTGTATGCTTGTCGCGGTTGTCACGGCGACCGCCGTCGCGGCGGGGACCACGCATACCACCCTGACCGCGGAAGCCACCCTGGCCACCACGCGATTCACGTTGCGGGCGCTCAGCCGCGGGAGCGGGAGCGGGAGTGGCAGCGGGGGCTGACTCAGGAGCGGGAGCTGAATTTTCTGTGCTCATGCGGATACTTTAGAATTGAAGGCCACCTTCGCGTGCAGCGTCGGCGAAGATTTTGACTTTTCCGTGATAGGGAGCACCGCTGCGGTCGAATACGACCGAGGCAATCCCGGCAGCCTTCGCCTTGCTAGCAAAAGCCACGCCGAGCGTCTTAGCGCTGGCGATGTTGGCCTTGAGCTTCTGCTTCCGCAGTTCAGCGTCGAGGCTGCACAGGAACACAAGTGTTCTGCCAGCATCGTCGTCGATAGCCTGAGCGTATATATGTTTTGCCGTAAAGCGCACGGATAGCCGCGGGCGGGCAGCAGTGCCCGCTACCTTCTTGCGGATGCGCCAACGACGGTTTTGAAGCAGACGGGACTTGGTGATAGTTTTCATTCGTTGTACTCCAGGCGTTAGGCGACGGTCTTGCCTTCCTTGCGGCGAACACGCTCGCCAACGATGCGCACGCCCTTGCCTTTGTAAGGCTCTGGCGGGTAGTACCCGCGGATCTCTGCAGTTACCGCACCGACAAGCTGCTTATCTGCCCCCTCGACCTTAAGTTTGGTCTGGTCGGTAACTGTAATTTTTATCCCAACAGGAATTTCCATCACTATCGGATGAGAATAGCCCAAAGCGAGATCGAGTTGACTACCCTTGAGGTTCGCCTTAAAGCCGACCCCCTGAATCTCGAGTTCCTTGACGTAACCATCCGTAACGCCCTTGACCATACCAGCAACCACAGATCGCGCCGTGCCATACATGGCATTAGCAAAACGACTGTCTTCAGTAGGGGCGAAGGTAACTACTTTGTCAGCGACGGTCACTTTAACGACAGGCGCAAAAGATTTCTGTACTTTGCCCTTAGGGCCCTCAACGAGGACAGATTCACCGGTAACGGTGACTTTTACCTTGTCCGGGATAGGAACGGGTTGTTTGCCGATGCGGCTCATTTTATAAGAGTGGCTAGTGGAAGTGGCTTAGGCCGCTTACCAGACGTTACAGATCAGTTCACCACCGGCCTTGTTACGGCGGCAGTCGGCGTCTTTCATTAGACCCTTGGAAGTTGAAACAATCGCAATGCCCAAGCCGTTTAGCACGCGAGGAATTTCCGTATAGCTGCTGTATAGACGGCGGCCCGGCGTAGAAACCCGCTTAATGCCGGTAATTGCGGGAGCCCCATCGACGTACTTCATTTTCACAACGAGGGTCCTGTGACCCCGTACATCAATCCCGACGCTATGGCTGGAAACGTAACCCTCGGCCTTCAGAATAGCCGCAAGGCTCTCTTTCATGTTTGAGTGCGGGATAATGCACTCATCAAGCTTCGCCTTGGCGGCGTTGCGGATACGGGTGAGGAAATCGCTAATCGGATCGGTCATGGTGGATGTTTTTGAATGCGGCCGCTCGGGTCATATCCGACCCCCGTTGGCCAATGAAAATTACCAAGAGGACTTGGTTACACCGGGTATCTTGCCAGAGAGTGCAAGTTCCCTGAATTGGATACGGGAAACGCCAAATTTACGGATGAACGCACGCGGGCGCCCGCTCATCGAACAACGATTTCGGATGCGGGTTGGGGAGGAGTTCCGGGGAAGCTTTTGTAATTTTTTCTGCGTCGCGTGGAATTCCTCGTCGGTCGTGGCCGGATTGATAAGGACTGACTTCAGTTCGGAGCGCTTGGCGGCGAACTTGGCGGCGAGCTTGATGCGCTTTTTATTGCGCTCGATTGCGGAGGTCTTCGGCATGGCGGAAAATAGTTTGAGTTAAGCTGCCTTCGGGGTGTTGGTCGTCTCAATCCGTCGGAAAGGCATGCCGAGCAGGCGGAGGAGCTCACGACCTTCATCGTCAGTCTCAGCACTAGTCACGATTGTGACATCAAGGCCCATATGTTTCTTCACATTCTCGACGGTTATTTCGGGGAAAATACTGTGGTCGGTTACACCGAGGCTGTAGTTCCCTTGGCCGTCTAGTTTCGAGGGTACGCCGCGAAAGTCGCGGATAGTCGGAAGTGCGACGGCCAAAAGCCGCTGGAGAAATTCCCACATGTTATCACCGCGAAGTGTTACGCTGCAACCTGTGATCTGATTCGGCTTCAACTTGAAGTTAGCGATCGCCTTCTTCGAACGGTTCAAAATTGCCTTTTGCCCAGCAATCGCAGCGATATCGCGGGCAATATCGGCAATTTGGTTCTTGTCCGCATCAGCATCAATACCGGTGTTGAGGCTGATCTTAATCAGCTTAGGTACCTGATGTTTATTCTTGTAGCCGCGGTTCTTGACTAGTTCAGGGGCGACCTGCTCGGAGTACAGTTTTTTAAGGGAAGGGATGTTGCTCATTTGAATAGGCCCGCGATTACCGACCGCGAGGCATTGGAGAGTGAGTGAAGAGTGGAAAAGAATCCAGTAACGCAGGCGCGCAGGCTGGTTGGCAAGCGTGCTCTCGCATCAAAATTAGGCCGCCGGCTTATCGGATTTCTTTCGCTTGGTGGCGTCGAAATCGGTCTGCAGCATCAAATTACTTACGTGCACAGATCCCTCTAGCTCGGTTATGGCCCCCTGTGGATTTTTCTCCGATTTCTTAAGATGCTTCTTAATCATCGCAACACCCTCTACCCTAGCCCGTTGCTTTGCGGCGAGGATCTCAAGGACTTTGCCGGACTTACCCTTCTGGGAACCGGCGATGACGACGACTTGATCGCCGCGTTTGACGTGGAATTTCTGGGCCATGTTAAAGAACCTCCGGGGCGAGCGAGATGATCTTCATGAAATTCTTCGCACGCAGTTCGCGGGCCACCGGTCCGAAGATACGGGTGCCACGAGGATTGTTGGTCGCATCGATGATCACGATTGCGTTAGAATCAAACCGTAGATAGCTCCCATCGGCGCGACGTACAGCCGCCTTAGTGCGGACAACGACAGCCTTGGCAACTTCACCTTTTTTAACGGTCGCATCGGTCGTGCTTTCTTTAATGTGCACGGTAACGATATCGCCAATGTGGGCGGTATTTTTCTGCTGCCCCATGCGTTGGATGAGAGCGGCTTTCCGGGCGCCGGTATTGTCGGCGACTTCAAGAATGGAGCGGAGTTGGATCATGGAGGGACTCCCCGATTGGGTTTGGTTGTTAGGAGGGTCAGCCCTTGGATTGCGGGGCTGAGCCGGCAACCTCGGTACTCTTGGTGGTCTTTGTCGGCACGGAGGCGGCGACATCTTTTTCTGTAATCGCCACGCCGTCTGCGGCGATGGCCTTGTGCAGCACCGACACGACACGCCAACGTTTGAGTCGGCTGATCGGGCGGGTCTCCATGACCTCAACCTTGTCACCTATGGAAGTTTCGTTTTTTTCGTCGTGGACGTGAAGAACGGTCTGCCGATTGACGACCTTATGGTACAAAGGATGAGGCGTCTTAAAGGCGACAGTAACCTTGATCGACTTGTCGCCGGAGCGACTTGAGACGAATCCGATCTGGGTCTTGCGCACGGTGCGCTTGCCTGCGGTGGCGTTGGACATGATGTATTTTCCGGTTTGACGCTGGTGCCTCAAGCGGCCTTCTGCGTTTGGGCTTTCTTTTCGTTCTGGATCGTCTCGAGGCGGGCGATGTCTTTACGGAGCGTGCGCAGCTCGTGGGTCTTTTCCACCTGGCCAGTCTGCTTACGCAGACGAAGCTGGAGGAGTTGCTCGCGAATCTCGCTGAGCTTTGTGGTGATCTCGGCGGGCGAGAATGCGCGTATTTCTTTCGAAGTCATGGCAGGGCTTTTTTAAGTTTCAGCTCAGGACGCGGTAGTTTCGCGCGCTATGAAGCGGCAATGGAACGGGAGCTTCGCGTCGGCCAGGCGGAAGGCCTCCTTGGCAACAGTCAACGGTACGCCAGCAAGTTCAAATAGAACAGCGCCCGGCTTGATCACGGCAACGTAATATTCAACCGGGCCCTTTCCTGAGCCCATGCGGACTTCCGCGGGCTTCTTGGTGACAGGCTTGTGGGGGAAGATACGGATCCAGAGTTTGCCCTTGCGCTTGAGGTGGCGAGAGATCGTGACACGCGCAGCTTCGATTTGCTGCCCTGTCATCGGACCACGAGTTAGCGACTGCAGGCCGAATTCGCCGAATGCGAGGGTGTTGCCGCGCTTGGCGTTGCCGGCGCGCGAGCCCTTCATCGTCTTGCGGTACTTGGTACGGGCGGGTGAAATTGCTGCCATGGGAGTTGTCTCCTAAAGTTGTTTACGACGAAATGACGCCGCTCAGTTGTTATCGGATTCTTTTTTGCAGATCCAGCACTTGACGCCGATCTTGCCGTAGACGGTCAGCGCCTCAGCGAAACCGTAGTCGATATTCTCACGCATGGTGTGCAACGGGACGCGGCCCTTACGCTGCCACTCGCGACGGGCAATATCTGCACCGCCAAGACGACCGGAGCATTGAATTCGAATGCCCTCTGCGCCAATTGCCATGGCCATTTCGACGGCCTTCTTCATCGCACGACGGAAGGCTATGCGGCGTTCCAGCTGGAGGGCAACGTTCTCAGCGACGAGGGCGGCCTCAATCTCCGGCTTTTTCACCTCCTGAATATCGAGGAGAATTTCCTTACCCGTAAGCTTGGACAGCTCCTCCTTGATTTTTTCAATTTCCTGTCCCTTGCGCCCAATTACGATGCCTGGACGTGCGGTGTAAATCTTTACACGGACACGATTAGAAGCGCGTTCAATGAAGATACGCGGGACGGAGGCCTGCTTTAACTTCTCCATCAACTTTGACCGTATGATCTGGTCTTCGAGGAGTAGTTTGCTGAAATCCTTCTTGCCCGCGTACCAGCGGGACTGCCAGTTGCGGCGGACGGCGAGACGGAAGCCGATCGGGTTAGTTTTTTGGCCCATGGAAGTAAATTACGAGTTGGAATTGCCGTCCGAGAGAACGATACGAATATGGGACATCTTTTTACGCCTAGGCATCGCTGTACCGCGAGCACCTGCCTTGAAGCGTTTTAGCACGGGTCCATTCTCTATAATTGCACTCTTTACGGTCAGCGTATCAGCAGAAAGGTTATTGTTGTTCTCCGCATTCGCGATGGCGCTCTTGAGTGTCTTGGCAATGAGCTTTGCTGACTTGCGCGGGACCAGCATGAGGTACTCTACGGCATCCGCGGCCTTACGGCCTTGGATCGTGCGGGCGACTTCGCGCACTTTCTTGGGTGACATCCGCGCGTAGCGGGTGAGGGCTTGAACTTCCATGATGGTGGTGAGGATTCCGAAATTGATTTCGGCGATAGTAACGTGACGAAAATCACGTTCTACCCTTTAGTTATTTTTCTGAGTTAAGATTTGAGAACTTTGATGGTCGCGGCGTCGCCTCGATGGATAGACTCGCTAGCACCAACTTTGAGAATCAGCGCGGCGCCGCAAGAGGGACGTAGTTCCACGAGCAGCACTTCGGCAATTTCGGAGCCATCGCGGGAAAGGCGACAAACCATTCCCTGTCGCAGCCCAGCGTTGTAGCCCTGATTGATCAGAACGATATCTGCCGAATGGATGGACTGTACCCCGAGGACTTCGGCAACTACCGGCGACTTTGCCGCTGAAGTTGGGGTAAACCCGACCAGAGCGGTAAGCGCAAGAACACTGCCAAATGTAAAACGACGCAGCATAGAGGTCGGATCTGGAAACTTTAAATTTCCTTCCGAGTCATGCCACCGTGCGCCTTAAAGATGCGTGTCGGTGAGAATTCACCGAGCTTGTGGCCAACCATGTTTTCGGTGACGTACACGGCGATAAACGCCTTGCCGTTATGGACGCTGAACGTATGGCCGATGAAATCGGGCGTAATCGTTGAACGACGGGACCAAGTTTGGATCGGCTTCTTAGCGCCGGCCTTCGCAGCCTTCTCGATTTTTTCGAGCAGGTGGTAGTCGACGAAAAAACCTTTTTTGATGGAACGTGCCATGGTACGAAAGGTGCGGGGTTACTTCTGACCGCGCGGCTTGCGGCCGTTGTGGTGTACAATGATCTGTGAGTTCGAGGTCTTCGAACGACGGCGGGTCGGGAAGCCTTTGGCAAGTTGTCCCCATGGGGAAACAAGCTGCTGACGACCGCCACCACCCTTTGACTTACCCTGACCACCACCGTTGGGATGGTCTACCGGGTTCATCGCCATACCGCGCACAGTCGGCCTCACGCCGAGCCAGCGCTTGCGGCCAGCCTTGCCGAGGGACTGTTGATTATGGTCTCCATTGCCAACTTCGCCTATGGTGGCTCGGCATTTTGCGTTGACGTAACGCAGCTCGCCAGAGGGCATTTTGAGCGTCGCGCGATTGTCCTCAATCGCTACCAACTCAAGACCGGCTCCGGCTGAACGCGCTACTTGAGCGCCGCGTCCAGGAAGGAGTTCAACACAGTGGAGAAGTGTTGAAGGTGGGATAATCGCCAGCGGAAAGTTATTTCCGATATTGAAATCGTTCGTGGTGGCCTTGTCGGACGCGAATACGGTATCGCCAACCTTCAGCCCCTTAGGCGCAAGGATATAGGCTTTGTCACCATTCGTGTAGGCGATCAGGGCAAGATTCGCAGTACGATTAGGATCGTATTCTAGCGCCTGAACCCGGGCCGGCATGTCGCGAACATCGCGACGAAAATCAACGATACGATACAGCTGCTTGTGACCACCACCACGATGACGGGACGTTACGCGACCGTAGACGTTACGACCACCAGACTTGTGCTTGCTCTCGGTGAGAGCGCGCTGGGGTCGCTCCTTGGATAGCCCGACCTGCTTATTGAGCGAGGTGAAGCGGCCTGAAGGCGTAAGCGGACGAAATGAATGAATTGGCATTGGGATGTCTCCGTTGGGTCGGCGGCGTTAGACGAGTTCGATTTTATCGCCAGCCTTCAGCGTCACGATCGCCTTCTTATAATCGGAGCCAACGCTGGGTTGGCCCTGCCGGCTCTTCTTGTTCTTTCCGCGGTAGGTCTGCGTGTTAACGCGACGCACGGAAACTTTGAAGGTCTTTTCGACAGCCTCGGCAATCTGATGCTTGTTGGCGTGTCCAAAAACCTCGAAGGTGTACTGGCCCAGTTCCGACGAGAGCTTGTTGGACTTCTCAGTCAATCTGACGAGTTTGAGTATCTTGTCGGCTTGCATTAGTTTTTACCTCCGTTGACGCGGGCGATGATGGCATCCAGCGCCTTGGTGCTAACGATAATCTTGGCGTATTGAGCCAGATCGAGGGTATTGAGCTTTGCGGCTTCTTGGAGGTAAACACGCTCGATGTTGCGAGAAGCCAAGGCGGTCGCGACAGCAAAAGGAGCATCAACCAAGAGAACGCGCCCTTTGGGCGCGATGCGCTCAACAACTGCGTCCATCGCCTTGGTCTTCGTGGCTTTTGAATCGAACGAATCGATTACGGCAAGCTCGCCAGCAGAGGCGCGGTCGAAGAGCGCGCGGCTGAAAGCGAGCTGCTTTACCTTGTCATTTATTTTCTTGGAGTAATCGCGGGGCTTAGGTCCAAAGACCACGCCACCCCCAACCCACAGCGGAGAGCGGATCGAACCAGCCCGGGCACGACCTGTGCCCTTCTGGCGCCATGGTTTTTTACCGCCGCCACGTACTTCACCACGTGTTTTCGTGGAGTGTGTGCCTTGGCGGTTGTTGGCGTTGATGGCAACGATAACTTCCTTGACGGCCTGAAGGCCCTTGTCGCCCTCGAACGTGGGAATGCTGGCGAAATCCTTTTCGCTGCTCGTCTTGCCGTCGGAACTAAAAACGGTGAGTTTCATGTCTGCTGGTCTCCTTATTTCTTGGCAGCGGGTTTGGCTGCGGGTTTAGCCGCGGCCTTGTCAGCCTTTACCGGTACGGGGGCCGGGGTCGGGAGCGCCCACTGGCCCTTGATGGCCTTGCGGACAATGACATCGTCGCCATTGGCACCAGGAATCGCACCCTTTACGAGGATAAGATTCTTTTCGGCGATGACCTTAACAATCCGAAGGTTTTGAACGGTGCGTTTTTCGCTACCCATGTGCCCAGGCATCGACTGATTTTTCCATGTGCGGCCGGGCGTCTGCCTCATACCGATAGAGCCGATACGCCGATGGAACATGGAACCGTGGGTGGCGGGACCGCCAGCGACGCGAAAACGCTTCACCACGCCTTGAAATCCTTTTCCCTTCGTGATGCCAATGACATCGACCAACTGGCCTTCAGAAAAGGAGGTCGCGTTAACGATATCACCTACATTGAGGGTCGGGGCATCAACGAGGCGGACCTCGGCGAGGACTCGCGGAGCGTTTTCGAGGCCGGCCTTTTTGGCATGGCCGATTTCGCCGGCGGCTGTATTCTTTTCCTTTTTGAGGGAAAAGCCAAGCTGGACGGCATTGTAGCCGTCAATAGCGACAGTCTTGACCTGGACCACAGAGCAGGGTCCGGCTTCGACTACGGTGACGGGAACGAGCACGTTTTGCGCGTCGTATACCTGCGTCATGCCGAGTTTCTTACCTAAAATTTCAGAGATCATAGGCTAAGCGGTAGGTGGAAAATTTTCCGTTTAACGGACCTACTTTAGCGAGGGGCTTGGCGGTGCCGATTGGCACACAAGCAACTGCTAACTGTAGAGTGAAGAAATCCGGGTGCGGATTTTAGCTTCGTTCGCGGGTTGATGGTTTGAACTTAGACGTTGATGGTAATATCAACGCCCGAGGGGAGATTGAGCTTCTTGAGCTCATCGACTGTCTGCGCGGTCGGCTCGATGATATCGATAAGACGCTTGTGGGTACGGGTTTCGAACTGCTCCATCGACTTCTTATCGACATGCGGAGAGCGATTGACCGAGAGCTTTTCGATTCGAGTAGGCAACGGGATCGGGCCGGAGACCCGAGCGCCAGAGCGTTTTGCGGTTTCGACGATATCCTGCGCGGATTGATCGATAACGCGATAATCGAAGCCCTGTAGTTTGATGCGAATTCGTTGGCCTTTCATGGCGAAAAAGAACGGAGGATTAAGTGCGAGCGGGGGCTTTCGAGGAAGTCTCGACGATTTTAGCGAGGAGCGAGTTCGGAACCTGCTCAAAGTGTGACGGAGTAATACCAGCGCTGGCGCGGCCCTTGGAAAGTGAGCGGATATCAGTCACATAGCCGAAGAGCAACTCAAGCGGAACAAAGGCATTAATGATGCAAGCGCCGTTCTTATTCTCCATGCCCTGAATTTGACCACGGCGACGGTTGATGTCACCCATTAGATCGCCCTGATATTCCTCGGGAGTCGTAACCTCGACACCCATGATAGGCTCGAGTAAGATCGGATTGGCCTTTTTCATGGCTTCCTTGAAGCCAAAGATACCAGCCATCTTGAAGGCGAGTTCGGACGAATCGACCTCATGAAAGGAACCGTCAACGATGCGGATGATCGCGTCGACAACCGGGTAACCCGCGACTACACCGTTGTTACAGCCTTCGAGGATGCCTTCGGTCGCCGGCTTAATGAATTCCTTTGGAATAGATCCGCCAACAATCTCGTTAACAACCTCGACGCCCTTGCCCTTTTGATTCGGCTCGATTTTGACGACAACGTGACCGTACTGGCCTTTACCGCCAGACTGGCGGATGAACTTTCCTTCAGCCTCTGCGAGCTTAGTGATTGTTTCGCGGTACGCGATCTGAGGTTTCCCAGCAGTGGCCTCAACCTTGAACTCGCGCTTCATACGGTCACGGATGATATCCAGGTGAAGTTCACCCATGCCAGCAAGAATGGTTTGGCCGGTATCGGGGTCAGTCTTGACCCGCAGCGTAGGATCTTCTGCCACCAGCCGCTGCAAGGCGGTGCCCATCTTTTCCTGATCGCCCTTGGTGTTCGGCTCGATCGACATCGAGATAACAGGCTCAGGGAAAGAGGGCGGCTCCAAGCGAATGTCGAAATCGTCGTCGCAAAGGGTATCACCGGTGATGACATCTTTTACGCCAACAACAGCGCAAATATCACCAGAATACGCCTTTTCAATTTCTTCGCGCTCGATCGCGCGCATCAGTACCAATCGGGATACACGCTCAGAACGGCGGGTCCGCGGGTTGTAGACTGCCGTGCCTTTATTCAGAATGCCGGTGTAAACACGGAAGAATACCAAACGACCAACGAATGGATCGTTCCAAAGTTTGAACGCAAGACCAGCCATCTTGGCTTTGTCATCTACGATTGCCGCAACTTCCTTACCGTCGCTGTCCTGGCCAAACATCGGGGGAACGTCGATCGGGTTCGGGAGGTAGTTAACCACACAATCAAGCAGTCGCTGGACACCCTTCTTCTTAAAGGCGGAACCGGGTACAACCCCCGTAAACTTAAGTGAAATTGTCGCTTTGCGCACGGCGAGCATCAGCTCTGGGGTGGTGATCTCAGCGCCACCCAGATATTTCTCGGCAATCGTGTCATCGAAGTCGGAAACCGCCTCGATCAACTTATCGCGGTATTCTTTAGCCAGATCCAGCATCTCCTCCGGGATCGGCATGGTTGTCGGGTTGAGTCCCAACTGGTCGTTGGGATTTTCCTCGAAGGAATAGGCCAAATTCTGAACCAAGTCGATCAGACCGGTAAAATTCTCTTCCTTGCCGATGGGCAGAAAAATCGGGTGGGCGTTGGCCTTGAGCTTCTCGCGCATCTCCGAGACGGCGCGGAAGAAATCGGCACCAGTACGGTCCATCTTGTTGATGAACGCGATGCGTGGAACTTTATACTTATTTGCCTGGCGCCAGACGGTTTCAGATTGTGGCTGCACACCGGCAACCGCGCAAAACACTGCTACCGCTCCGTCGAGCACGCGGAGCGAACGCTCAACTTCGGCGGTGAAATCGACGTGCCCTGGGGTGTCGATAATGTTGATGCGCTGCTTGATTCCCTTCCAAGGGCCCCAAGACGCATTCCAAGCGCAGGAAATGGCGGCGGCGGTAATAGTGATTCCGCGCTCGCGCTCCTGTTCCATCCAATCGGTCACAGTGGTTCCCTCATGGACTTCACCCATCTTGTGGACAGCGCCAGAGTAGAAAAGAATACGCTCGGTCGTCGTCGTCTTGCCGGCGTCAATGTGCGCGGCGATGCCGATATTACGCGTCCACTCCAATGGGAAAGGACGTTCCTTCGAGTTGACCGGAGAAATCTTAGCCTTGTCGTTGACGACAGTAATGACAGGTGCGGGGACGGAAGACATGGGCAGAGGAACCGAAAAATTACCAGCGGAGGTGGGCGAAGGCACGATTCGCCTGCGCCATTTTGTGGGTGTCTTCCTTCTTCTTCACGACGCTGCCTGTGTTATTATAGGCGTCGATAATTTCAGCGGCGAGGGCTTCCTTCATCGGAATACCCTTGCGGTTCGAAGCGGCGTCTACGATCCAGCGTAGCGCCAGCGATTCCTGACGCTCAAAGGATATCTCAACCGGCACTTGATAAGTTGCACCGCCGACACGGCGGCTCTTAACTTCAAGGCGGGGGCGGGCGTTTTCAAGTGCGCCAAGCATCAAGTCAACCGGATCGCCCTTTTCGAGCTTCTCGGACACCTTCTCAAACGCGCCGTAGACAATGCGTTGCGCAATGTTTTTCTTGCCGCTCTTCATGATGACATTGACGAGGTGGGCAACCAAGGGGCTGTTGTAGCGACTGTCCGGTACAACCTGACGTTTTTCGGCTCTGTGACGACGTGACATGGCGAGATTCGGTTAAAAGAACGGTTGCTTACTTGGCGGCCTTCGGGCGCTTGACGCCGTACTTAGAGCGGGAGCGGCGACGCTTCTCGACGCCAGTTGCGTCAAGGGTGCCGCGAACGATATGATAGCGAACACCGGGGAGGTCCTTCACACGGCCACCGCGCACGAGCACAATCGAGTGCTCCTGCAGGTTGTGGCCCTCGTCAGGAATGTACGAGATAACTTCGTTGCCATTGGTGAGACGAACCTTCGCGACCTTCCGGATGGCGGAGTTCGGCTTCTTCGGGGTGCGGGTCATCACCTGCACGCAAACACCGCGGCGGAAGGGATTACCGGCCAAAGCGGGAGACTTTGACTTGGTGGTCACCTTGCGGCGGCCTTTGCGCACGAGTTGATTGATGGTCGGCATACGAGGAAGGAGGAAACGTGAGAGTGGAAAGTGACGAAAAGGGGACGACGCTACCTTGCGCCGAAAGCGGGGCAAGCACTTTTTGGCGAAAAGTAGATGAAGCTGAAGAAACCGGCGGTAAGGACAGCGCCGCGGAAGAAAAAGCGCCACCGGTGGAGCCGGCAATGCGAGCGACGGACAGAGAAAGAGGGTCTATAGTCGGGAGCGCCGGGGAGATAACAAGCCGGAACTGACATACCGGCGAATAAATCGCTTGGGGTGAATTTCCCCGGATAATTCAGCGGCGTGAGATAGAGCACCGCGCTTGAGGACATGGGCTGGACCTAGCTCACAATGGATTGGCCGCAGTCGATACACGCTTTGAATCGAGTCCTAGGTAGAACGGCGCGCCGGGCATTTACCGAGCGGCATCAAACAGGGACTCAGAGGCATACCGGCCGTTGGAGATGGCGGCGAGCGATCAATACGCGTAGCGGCGTTCCTTGTGGATTTGCGGTTGACCAACAGAACCCGCTGGCGTTTTTTGGC
>Ga0194060_10000974_pt1 | contig 20908 bp, 20 predicted proteins | sample SepL225m_MetaG_FD_163427 | JGI IMG/M metagenome (GOLD analysis project Ga0194060, IMG submission 163427) | Anoxic zone freshwater microbial communities from boreal shield lake in IISD Experimental Lakes Area, Ontario, Canada - Sep2016-L222-5m | ecosystem: Environmental > Aquatic > Freshwater >... | reverse complement strand
AAAAAGATATAGCAGCGGTATGTATGTAAGGCTGGCTTTTGCGGTGGCAGCACATTTGGAGCCGGAGATTTTAGTTGTTGATGAAGTGCTGGCAGTAGGGGATGCTCAGTTTCAGAAAAAATGTTTGAATAAGATAAATGATGTAAGTAAAAATGAAGGAAGAACAGTGATTTTTGTAAGTCATAATATGCCTGCTGTAAAGCAAATATGTTCTAATGGTATATTGTTAATAGATGGAAATTTGGCATTTAATGGCATTATTAATGAAACCATTTCGAAATATCTTATTAATAATAAGGCGAATGATATTAATCATATTTATGAAAAAAATGAATTAGAAAATAAAGATGTTCAATTAATAGAAGCTGAATTGATGAATGAAATGAGGGAAGTGAAAAGTGAATTTGATATCAGTGAAAATATATTTGTAAGGTTAAAAATTGTTTGCCAAAAAAAAGTACCTAATATTTATGCCTATATATCTGTAGAAAATGACCAAGAGGACCAGCTCATTGAATCAGATACATTTGATTATTTGCCTAATATTTTGGATGACATGGTGATTGGCGTGAATGAATATATTGTAAAAATCACTAAAAATGTTTTGCCGATAGGTGAATTTAAATTTTATATAAATTTCACTTCAACTTTTGCTAATCAATTTCATATAGATTCACCTAAACACATATTGAAATTTTCAATTAAAGATACAGGAACAAAAAGAGGAATGAATAGAAAAGCATTAACAAGTCAATTATTAAAATGGGAAAATTACCATGTTAACAAATAAATCAATCTTGATAACCGGGGGTACCGGTTCGCTTGGAAAAGCATTAACAAAAGCAATCCTGCAGAAATGGCCTTCTGTTAAACGGCTAATTATCTATTCAAGAGATGAACAAAAGCAATTTCAGATGGCTCAAGAGTATTCCGATACTAAATATCCGGCAATTCGCTATTTTATTGGAGATGTTAGAGATGCTGAACGCTTAAAAAGGGCTTTTTCAGGAGTTGATTATGTTGTACATGCAGCAGCAATGAAGCATGTTCATATTGCAGAGTATAATCCTGATGAATGTGTTAAAACCAATGTAGGAGGTGCTCAAAATGTAATTAAAGCAGCATTAGAAACAGATGTTTCAAGGGTGGTAGCACTTTCTACCGATAAGGCCTGTGCGCCAATAAATTTATATGGTGCTACTAAACTTACATCTGATAAACTCTTTATAGCTGCAAATAATATTAAAGGAAGTAAGGATATTCGATTTTCTGTAGTAAGATATGGCAATGTGATGGGGTCTAATGGTTCTGTTATTCCCTTTTTTCTGAAAAAGAGAAGTGAAAAGATTTTGCCAATTACCGAACCTAATATGACAAGATTCAATATTTCATTAAAAGATGGAGTTGATATGGTTCTTCATGCATTAGAAGTTGCTTGGGGGGGAGAGTTATTTGTACCTAAAATTCCGTCTTACCGAATCACAGATGTTGCAAAAGCAATTGGACCGTATTGTGAGCATAAGATTATAGGTATAAGACCAGGTGAAAAAATTCACGAAGAAATGATTACCAGTTCAGATTCCTTTACAACTTATGACTTGGGAAAATATTACGTGATTCTTCCTCAAATACCAATTTGGAATTTAAGTGAATTTATAAAATCATTCAATGCCAAATTAGTTCCTCAGGGATTCAACTATTCTTCAGGACTAAATTCTGAATGGGAAACTATTGAAAGTTTGAGAATATTAATTAAAAATCACGTTGATATAAATTTTGAAGTATAAAGAATGAAAAATATTATACCTTATGGCCGACAGAATATAACTGAAGAAGATATTAAAGCTGTGATTAGTGCTTTAAAATCTGATTTTATAACTCAGGGGCCGATTATCAAGGAATTTGAAGAGGCTTTTGCTTCTTATATTGGATCCCGTTATGCGGTAGCTGTTGCAAATGGAACGGCTGCCCTTCACTTAAGTGCATTGGCACTTGATGTGAACGTTAATACCAAGGTAATAACTACTCCCATCACGTTCGCAGCATCTGCCAATTGTATAAGATATTGTAATGGAGAGGTTCATTTTGTAGATATTGATCAAACAACATATCTTCTGGATTTAAATAAAGTGGAGGATCTTCTCAGAAAAAAACCTAAGGGATATTTCCACGGAATAGTTCCAGTTGATTTTGCTGGCCGTGCAATAAATATTGAGGATTGTAGATTACTTGTAGAAAAATATGGACTTCAATGGATTCTTGAAGATGCCTGCCATGCTCCGGGAGGGTATTTTATTGATTCAAATAAAATAAAACAAAACTGTGGTAATGGAAATTTTGCAGATCTGGCAATTTTTTCATTTCATCCGGTAAAACATATTGCATGTGGCGAGGGAGGGATGATAACAACCAATAATGAACGATTGTACATGAAACTACTTGACTTGCGTACGCATGGAATAACTAAAGATGCTGTTAGATTTTTGAATCCAATTTTATTGGCAACAGGTAGTTTTCAAGCCGAAGAGTATCCCGGATGGTATATGGAAATGCAATCTTTAGGGTATAATTACCGACTTACTGATTTTCAGGCTGCATTGGGCTTAAGTCAATTAGCAAGAGCTGATGAGGGTTTAATGAGAAGAAAAGAGATAGCAGATATATATAAACAAGCTTTTGAAAATAAGTCATACATTAAAAGCCAATCAGGTGTTATAGAAGGACATGCATATCATCTATATATCATAGAGGTTGCGAATAGATTGGAATTATACAATTATTTAAAATTAAAAAACATCTTTTCGCAAATACATTATGTTCCGGTTCATTTGATGCCCTACTACACTCAGTTTGGCTGGAAAGAGGGCGACATGTATTATGCAGAAGAATATTATAAAAACTGTATTAGTCTTCCTATGTATCCTACCTTGTCATTAAAAGAACAAGAATATGTGATTGAATGCATTAAACTATTTTTTGATGATAATGTATAAATGTGCTAACTGAAAAACTGGCTTTAGGAACTGTACAATTTGGCCTTGATTATGGAATCAGTAACAAATCAGGCAAAACTAATAGGGAAGAAGCCCACAAAATATTAAATTACTGCTATCTAAATGGAATCAATTTAATTGATACTGCTCGAACTTATGGCAACAGCGAGGAGGTGATTGGTACATTTAAGCCTCTTGACTTTTCAATCGTTACTAAATTTTTAATTGATAGCGATTATCCCTCTCTGCAGCTGAATTTAGAATCCAGTTTACAAAGACTAGATACATCTACGCTTTATGCCTTTATGGCACATGATGCTGAGCAATTTAGGATATATCCATTATTATGGGATGATTTACAAAAATTGAAATCCGAAGGGAAGGTGCAAAAAATTGGATATTCTTTATATTACCCAAAACAATTGCAACAATTATTGGACAAAGGGAAAATACCAGATATAGTACAAGTACCCTATAATATTTTCGATAAGCGTTTTGAATCACTCTTTCCTCAACTAAAAGAAATTGGTTGTGAAATACATACTCGCTCAGCATTTTTGCAAGGATTGTTTTTTATGAATATAGATTTGCTCAGTGAACACTTTGAACCTATTAAAATATACCTTAAAGAATTACAGCATTTATTTAAACAAAAAGAAGAGCTTGCAGCCTATCTTCTCAAGTTTTGTTTAAATAATATTTATATCGACAAAGTTCTTTTTGCAGTAAATTCACTAGAACAGTTGAAAACTAATTTAAAAGAGTTAGCTATAGCCTCGAGCCTTAATTTAGGTGATATTTATAAAAATATAATAGTACCTGAGTCTATATTAATTCCAAGTAACTGGCCTGTAAAACAGTGATTATGAAATCTTCATACCCTTTACGTGTTGATGAAAAAATAATAATTATCACTGGTGGCTATGGCCATCTGGGATCTGCAATTACAAAAAGTTTGCTGGATCATGGAGCCCATGTAGTTATAGCAGGGAGGAGTAAAAAGAAATTTTTAGATGTTTTTATAAAAGAAGATAAAAATTTAACATTTTTTGAAATTGATATAGCTTCAACTACTTCTATACAAAAAGTGTTTTCTGAAGTATATCTAAAATACGGAGCAATAGATATATTGATTAACAATGCCGTTTACTTGTCGGGTCAGTCGCCTGAAAAAATGACTGATAAAGAATGGGAAACTGGAATTGATGGCACGTTGAACTCTACCTTTCGTTGTATTAGAGAAATCATACCTATTTTCAAGCAACTTGGGAAAGGGAAAATAATAAATGTAAGCAGTATGTATGGTATAGTTGCACCCGATTTTGCTGTTTATGATGAATCACCGGAATTTTTAAATCCTCCTCACTATGGAGCAGCAAAGGCAGGGCTTATTCAAATAACTAAATATTATGCAAGCTATTTAGCTAAATACAATATTTTAGTTAATGCTGTCACTCCAGGGCCTTTTCCTTCAATTGAAATACAACAAAACACTGGGTTTATTGAACGTTTGGCAGGTAAAACATTAGTAGGTCGGATAGGCCAACCAGAGGATGTAGCTGGTGTTTTCACTTTTCTTTCTTCTAACGCAGCTGATTACATAACCGGTCAAAATTTTATAATTGATGGGGGCTGGACAGTCAGGTAAAAAAACAGGAGCCATCATTCAGGCCAGAATGCAATCTACTCGATTGCCCGGTAAAATTCTTTTGCCACTACCTCTTATTGACGGGAAACCGCTTTTAGAATGTATTATAGATGAGTTAAAGAATTGTAGTGAAGTAGACGAAATAATACTTGCCACTTCAATAAATCCGGATAATGATATCCTTCAAAGCCTTGCAGAAAAAAATAATATTCGTTTATTCAGAGGAAGCGAATCGGATGTGCTAAGCCGATTTGTTTCAATTGGAAAATTGTATAATTTGGATACTATTGTTCGCTTAACAGCCGACAATCCGATTTTAGATATTCAATTGCTGGGTAACTTGATTCAACATCATCATAAAGAAAGGAATGATTATACACATTCTTCTCATTTGCCTTTAGGAATGAATATGGAGATTGTGAACACCTGGGTTTTAAATGAGTATAGTTTGTTTAATGATCTTGCAAGTGAAGATAGAGAGCATGTAACCTTGTATATTGAAAGAAGTAAAAAGTACAAAGCAGAAATGAAACCTTTATGGCCTGTTTCATTAACTAACAAAGTTAGAGTTACAATTGATTACCCGGTAGACTATGCTTTAGTGTGTATACTTTATACCATTTCAAAGGCAAAGTATATTGTGGGAATGGAACTTATTAGCTTCGTAAATAGCCACTTCCCCTGGTTGTGGGAGGTGAATCTAGATTCATATCAAAAAGTGAACTATTCATCATTGAATGAAGAACTTGAAGCTGCGATTAAAATACTTAACAAGGCTGATCTTGGAAAAGCAGCCGAATTGCTTAAAAGTAAATTAGTATGATGCGCATTTTATTCAGATGCGATGCAAATGTTGAGAACGGGTATGGACATTTTTCAAGATGCTTGAATATAGCAAGGGGTATTATATTCTTTAAACATGATATTGAGCTTGTTTTTGTTGGAGATTATAGTTCTAAAGCGCAATCTCATTTATTAAAATATGAAATTACATTTATTGATTTTACACAACATACACAGGACAATTCAAATAATTTAAAGGTTTTTACAAACGGTGTTGATGTTATTATTTTGGATAGTTATAAAATCACACAGCAATATATAGATGCACTTTGCCAAAAATTATATAGGATTGTTGTCATTGATGATTTTTATAAATTTGACCTTTCTAAAGTTGATCTAGTAATTAATTTTTGTATTGATGCTATTAAGCATGACTATTTGTCAAAAGATCAGGCATTAGGGGTGGATTATTTTCCGTATAAACCTGAATTGAAAACTGTACGAGAGGCAAAAATTGCGAATGCTGTTAGTGCTGAAGTAAAAAGAATACTTGTTTGTATTGGGGGATATGATATACATAATGTTGGCGACAAAATAGTATACCATTTGGATACAATGTTTACTAATAGAGATATTATTTATTTATCATCCCACAAAAATTCACCATCAATTAAATTGCTGAACAATAATCTTAATGTATTGCCTTTTTCAGATGCTTTGGAAGATATTTATTGCGATATTGATATAAGTATAACTGGAGGCGGTTTAACCAAGTATGAAAGTGCCTATTGTTGTATACCCAATGGGAATATACCACAAACAGTTGATGAACTAAGCGACTCAATCTTTTTTGAAAATGAGAATTTATCATTTCGGTTGAGCGAGGCATTTAATTTTGACCTCATTCAATTTAATAAAAGCCTTCGAAACCTTCTAAGCTTTGATGTGCGAAATAGATTAGTTAAAAGTGATTGTGATAAATTTAATACGAATTCACTATTAAATGTGGTGAATAAAATTCTGACAATACATGGATCTTAAGAAACACTATCAGGAACTTTTTAAATTACATAGCGATAGCCCCAAAAGTGTGCAATGGTCTGATGAAAACACTCAGGAAAACAGATTTAAAATATTGCTGGATATTGACCCTGGCATGACCTCGATAATTGACGTAGGTTGTGGTTTGGGGCATTTGTATGATTATGCAAAAAAAAACGATTTCAAGGGTAAGTATTGTGGTTTAGATTTTGTTCCAGAATTTATTGACTCTTGTAAGTCTAAATATTTGAATGACCCTAATGCTACATTCATTGAGTTTGATATTAATACAGATTCGATTCCTCAAGGGTATGATTATATTTTATTAAGTGGTGTTTTCAATAATTTAATGACTAATAATTGGGATTTTATGACAACATCAGTAAATAAAATGTTTGATTCCTGTATAAAAGGTGTAGCATTTAATGCACTAACTACCTATGTGGATTATGAATCTGAAGGATTATTTTACTCAAATCCATTGGAAATATTTGATTTTTGTAAACGCAATATTTCCAATAAGATCATTCTTCGGCATGATTATTTAGTAAAGCCAAATAGTATTCCATTTGAGTATTCGATTTATTTATTTAAGTAATTAGGTTATTATGGTATGTGCTATTATGCAGCCAACTTATTTGCCCTGGTTGGGATATTTTGATTTAATTAGAAATGTAGATTTGTTTGTTATTTATGATCATGTTCAATTTGAAAAAAGATCTTGGCAACAAAGGAATAAAATTCTATTGCAAGGAAATGAATTGATACTTACAGTGCCTGTGATTTCTAAATCTAAATATTTTCAATCTATTCGGGAAGTGGAAATAGATGAAACACAACATTTTGTAAATAAGCATCTTAATTCAATTAAAGCTGCTTATAGTAAATCAAAAAACTTTAACATGATATATGGAGAGTTGACAAATATATATAAGCAGAACCATAAATTATTATCAGAGATAAATTTAGATTTGATAGATTTAGGTATGAGATATCTTTCAATTAAAAGCAAATTATTATTTTCAAGTTCCTTAAATATAGAAACGCAAAAAGTAAACGCACTTATTGATATTTGTAAAAAAATTGGAGCCAATAAATATTTGTCACCAGTTGGGTCGAAAATTTATATTGATGAGAATAATATATTCCCAGAAAACAATATTGAATTGAGTTATCAAAAATTTAGCTATCCTGTATACAAACAGCTAAATTCTAAAAACTTTACAAGCCATTTATCTTTTATAGACTATTTATTTAATGTTGATTTAGTAGAAGCTTCTTCTTTCGGTTCATATAAAACTAATTATAAAAATGAGTGAAGAAATTAAAATTGCTGATATCCTAATTGGTAAGTATCAAAAGCCATTTATTGTAGCCGAAATGTCGGGGAATCACAACCAATCTATGGACCGGGCATTTAGAATTGTGGAAGAGGCTGCTAAAGCTGGTGTTAATGCCATTAAGCTTCAAACTTACACCCCTAATACTATCACTATGAAAGGTGCCCATCGTATTGTTCATGATAACCCGCTTTGGAATGGGAAAGAATTATATGATTTGTATAAAGATGCTTATACTCCCTGGGAATGGCATGAACCTATTTTTAAAAAGGCAACAGAAATGGGGTTAATATGTTTTAGTTCTCCATTTGATGAAACAGCGGTTGATCTGCTTGAGACACTAAATGCTCCTGTATATAAAATTGCATCTTTTGAAAATACACATCATCCATTATTAAAAAAGGTTGCACAAACTGGTAAGCCAGTAATTATGTCTACCGGCGTATCTGCCATTGCTGATATTGATGAAAGTATGCGAGTATTACGGAATAATGGATGCAAAGAAATTATACTCTTGAAATGTACGAGTACGTATCCGGCTACACCCGAAAATACTAACCTCCGAACTATATCGCATATGAAGGATTTGTATAAATGTCCGATCGGGTTGTCGGATCATACAATGGGTATTGGTGCTTCTGTTGCTGCAATTGCTTTTGGAGCAGTTTTAATTGAAAAGCATTTTACCTTGTCACGTGCAGATGGGGGAGTTGATGCTGCATTTTCTATGGAACCGGAGGAGATGAAAAATTTAGTTGTTGAAACTGAAAGAGCCTGGCAGGCATTGGGGGAAATAAGGTATGGTGTTCAAGAAGCGGAAAAAGGAAGCAAACTATACAAACGGTCAATTTATATTTCAAAAGATCTTAAGGCAGGCGATATTCTTACTGAATCAAATATTCGAGTAATTAGACCCGGAAATGGGTTACTGCCTAAGTTTTATGAAATTGTACTTGGGAAAAAGATTAACACAGATGTAAAAGCCGGAACGCCACTTGAATGGAGTCACCTTTTACTTCAGTGATATACATTCTTTCATTATGTTAGTCGAAAAGAATTTCTTCGAAATAAGATCTGAGATTGATTATTACGGTGCGTCATACGTAGTAGCTAAGTATTGTGGTTTAGCTAAACCGATGTATTCAAATTTGACAGATGACTGGCAACATGGCTGGGCTCCTGAATATTATAATACAAATCCTTGCAGGGTAGTTCCCGGTAATTTTTGTGATAATAAAGATACCCGATACTTTGTTGCAAGGAAGGATCAGCAAAAATATTTAAAAGAGCATGGGTATAAGAATGTATTTGCAATAGGAATGCCAATCGTTTATCTTGATGCAAAAACAATAGAAAGAAAAAAAAATAGTTTATTAGTAATGCCTGTTCATTCTTTACACTATACCGATCACGATCATTGGGGTTTTAAAAAATATGCTGCGCAAATATATTCTCTTAAAGATTTGTTCAATGAAATTGTAATTTGTATTCATCCTGCCTGCATTAAAAATAATTACTGGATCAATGAGTTTAGCGCTTATGGTTTCAGAATAATTGAAGGGGCATCAGTACATGATAAAAATGCTTTATTAAGGATACAGCAAATGATGAGTAGTTTTGAATATATGACAACCAATGGTTTTGGTTCACATTTGGTTTATGCTGCTTATTTTGGAGTAAAGGTTTCCATATTTGGTGATTTTACAGAATATAGAAAAGAAGACTTTGGTAATGATCCGTTTTATTCAAGGTTCCCTGATATTTTGGACATTAGTCTTAACTTATGTTCAGAGAAAACTGTTAGAGATAAATTACCTGATTTCTTTGTACACCCCAAGGAGGCTGTTCAAAAAATTGAGTGGGCAAAAGAGCAACTGGGAGAAATAAATAAATTACTACCCAAGGAAATATATGACCTTTTTGGATGGAGTCAAATATTAATGATTCAACAATCTATCTATTTCCCTTTAATAAGGGTGACACAGAAGGGGCGTTCAGTATTAGTTTCTATCTTACCGGTTTCAATTCGTAGAATGCTCAAAAAATTATTTAAGCACTAATACTATCAATATGATGTCAAAATTAAAAACTTTGATCAGAAACAAATTTAGATACATCAACCAAATTCCGCAAATTGCTCACTATATACAAAACGATTATAAAAGTCCAAAGGTAAATCTGGGGCAAATTCAATCGGCTGCTAATAAATATAAAAAAGGGATTAAAAATTTGGCAGATGTAGAATTCCAGGTCTTTTCTCAATTTGGCGATGATGGAATTATTCAATGGTTGATCAATGAGTTACCCATTCCAAATAAAACATTCATTGAATTTGGAGTTGAAAATTACAAAGAAGCAAATACAAGATTTTTATTGATCAATAATTACTGGTCGGGCTTGGTGATTGATGGCAGTATTGAAAATGTTAATTCAATTAAAAGCGAACAGATCTATAACTTTTATGATTTACAGGCAAGCTGTTCATTTATAACCAAATCAAACATCAATGAGTTAATCACATCAGCAAGATTTGATAAAGAAATAGGTATTTTAAGTGTGGATATCGATGGCAATGATTATTGGATATTGAAAGAGATCAACCGGGTACAACCTGTGATCATCATTTGTGAGTACAACAGTCTTTTTGGATATGAACATCCTTATACTATAAATTACAAAGATGATTTTGTAAGAGGCAATGATTATCCCTTTAGTTTCTATGGTTCATCACTTCGTTCTGCTATTGATCTTACTGAAAAAAAAGGATATGGATTTATAGGTTGCAATAGTGCCGGAAATAATGCCTATTTTATAAAAAATGACTATATTAAATATTTATCTATACCAATAGTATCTGCAAAAGAAGGTTATGTGTTTTCCAGCTTTACAGAGGCTTGGGATAAAGAAGGAACTCCGCTAAGGGGTATGGACAAAATTCGTGCAATTCACCATCTCCCGGTAATAAATACAGATACTGGGGAGATTGAAAGAGTAGATGCTGAAGCAATTATCAATTCATTACAGGAAGCAAAAAAAATGAAAAGATTTTGAAAATACTTATCCTAGGTTCCCAGGGTTTTATTGGAAGTAATTTGGTTAATTATTTTATAACCAGGGGTGATGCTGTTTCAGGTTGTGATCTGGTTGAATTTTCAGGTAAACATTATACTTACCATAGAGTGTCAATTTTATCACCTGATTTTGAAACACTATTCATAAATCATAGTTTTGATATTTGCATAAATGCTTCCGGAAGTGGTAATGTGGCATTTTCTGTTAATCAGCCTATTAGTGATTTTGAAGCCAATACTATTTCGGTAGTAAAGGTTCTGGATACACTAAAAAAGTATCAACCCACTTGTAAATATATTCACATTTCAAGTGCAGCTGTGTATGGTAATCCGAAAATGCTACCTGTTAAAGAAAATGATGGGATATATCCTGTATCTCCTTATGGTTATCACAAATGGATGAGTGAAATCATTTGCAAAGAATATTGTAATTTATATCAGCTTCAGATTGCAGTGGTTCGTCCATTTTCTGTTTATGGGCCGGGTCTCAAAAAGCAATTGATATGGGATATATGTGAAAAACTAAAGGCAGCTGATATAATCACATTATATGGCACTGGTAATGAGTCAAGAGATTTTCTGCATGTTTCAGATTTATGTGAATTGCTGAATAAAATAATTTTGAAATCAGAATTTAATACGGATATATATAATGCAGCATCGGGTATTGAAACTACCATTCGTGAGATAGCCGATATTTTTGAAAATAAATCAGGGGAGAAAAAGAGAATATTATTTTCAGGTGAATTTAGGGTTGGGGACCCGATTAATTGGCTGGCAGATATTTCGCGAATAAATAAACTTGATTTTACACCAGCTGTTTCGCTGAAAATTGGAATTCATAATTATATGGATTGGTATTTACAAGTTACTAAATGAATAATAAACCTGAAATCGTATTTACTTTTGCTGCCTGCATGGGAGGGGTTGCAAGTTTTAATTTTAATATAATTAATTATAGTCGTTTAATTAAAAAATTTAATTCTAAAGTAATTTTACTAAAGGCTGATGAGGATATGCGACCCGTGTTTCTGGATAAGTTTAAAGTTGATGAAGTAATTATCTTTCAATTTTCGTACCGGGAAAATCAGTATTATGTTCAAAAACGATTAAATAAATTATTGGGTAATGGCAAGGGAGCCATCGTAACCGATAATCCATTAACTGTTATAGCTGCTGATCTATTTAAGAATCCTAAAACGGTATTTCATTTAATACATGATTATTTTTACGTTAATCAAGTAATTCAGCTTGGTGATCTGGTAGATGCAGGTATAGCACATTCATCATTTTTTAGTGATGCGGTCTTTGCTTCAAATCCCGGGTTATTTTTTGACCGTAGTTTTTATATCCCTTATGGGGTTAAACAATTAACTCAATTTCCTGAAAAAAATGGCGGTAATTTAAATCTGGTTTTTTTAGGCAGATTGGATGAGGCAAAAGGGGTTATGAAATTAATTGAAATAGATAATGGTCTTAAACTAATTAATATTGATGTTAATTGGACAATCATTGGTAAGGGTCCATTGAAAGAAGCATTATTGTTGCAATGGCATTCTAATGCACGTGTGTCATTTTATGAACCGGAGTCAACTGATGAGGTGTATGAATTATTACACAGTCAGGATGTATTTGTGTTTCCCACTACATTTGAAGGAACCCCGGTTTCCATTTTAGAATGTTTGGCTAATGGAATAGTTACGATTACAAATGATCTGCCGGGAGGTATCAGGGATATGCTGAATGAAAATACCGGGTTTAGATGTGAACTAAATAATGTGCCTGAATTTATCAACAAAATATCGATGCTTCATCATGACAGAAAATTATTAAGACAATTGCAGGAAGCATGCTTTACAGTTTCTAATAGTAAATATGATATAAAAAATAATGCCGATAATTATTTTTTAAATTTTTTAGAATATGAAAAGCTAAAACGAGGGATTAAATATAATGTCCTAAAAATGTCCCGGCTGGACAAGGCCTACTTTCCAAATACATTTGTGAAATTAATAAGAAATGGTAAATGATGAACGAGCAACCGTTAGTTAGCATATTAATGACCGCCTATAACCGGGAAAAATATATTGCACAGGCAATAGAGAGTGTGCTGGCATCCACATTTACTGATTTTGAATTGATCATTGTGGATGATAATTCAAAGGACAGTACATTAAATATAGCAAAAGGTTATGCGGTAAAGGATTCAAGGGTAAAAGTATACGTAAATGAAACCAATCTGGGAGATTATAATAACAGGAATAGGGCTGCAAGTTATGCCAGTGGTAAGTATATAAAATATATAGATGCGGATGATACGATCTATCCATGGGGTCTGGGAGTGGTGCTGAACTATATGGAACAGTTTCCAGAAGCAGGATATGGTTTGGATTCAATAGATCAGGATCCAAGTGTGCCTTTCCCAATATTACTTAATCCCAAAGAAACATATGAACGGCATTATTTTTATATGTCTGTTTTTAATAAAGCACCCACTTCTTGTATAATACGAAGAGATATTTTTAGTGAATGTAATGGCTTTTCAGGAAAATGGATGGTGGGTGATTTTGAGATGTGGCTTAAATTATCAAGAACGCATCATGTACTTCTGATGCCAATGGGTATTGTTTGGTCAAGGATGCATGATGAACAGGAATCTAAAAAAACCAGGGATAACAGTTCAGTATTGTTCAGGTATTTTGTAGTTGAGCTGGAAAGTTTAAAGGATAGTAATTGTCCCTTAAGTGCATCAGAAAAAAAACTGTTAATTAAAAGAATTACAAGGGCTCAGTCTAGGTCCATTCTAAGATCACTGTTAATTGAAAAGAATTTAAAAAGGGTAAAAGAAAAAATGAAGATGTCAGGTCTTACCACATACTCCGTTATCCTTAATGCATTATAATAAATCTAAGTGAAAAAGATATTCATTGAACCATACCGCTTATTTCGTCGCTTGCGTTTATTTCTTGAATGGGTATTATCCAAATTTCCTGCGTTCCGGTTTTTCACCAAAACAAGGAATGATGAGTACCCTATAACGCTGACTATTTGGTTTAGGCAAAAATATTTAGGCAATAATGCCGCTGCCTATTGGCCAATGCATCCATCCAGTATGGTAAGTTACCCCAAGGATATCCTTATAGGTAAAGGCGTATGCCCGGGCTATTCCCCCGGATGTTATTTACATGGAGTGAATAAAATTTATATCGGCGACTATACTTTTATTGCACCAAATGTTGGTATCATGAGTGCTAATCATGATATAACAGATCTACGGTTGCAAACAGCTGCCAACCCTATACGGATTGGCAGTTATTGCTGGATAGGTATGAATGCAGTGATATTACCCGGAGTCACACTGGGTGATTTCACCATAGTAGGTGCAGGTGCAATTGTTACAAAATCTTTTGAGGAGGGATATTGTGTTATTGCAGGCAATCCGGCGGTTATCATCAAAAAACTTGATAAAGAAACTTGTTTACGATTTGAAGAAAAGACTAGCTACATTGGTTACATCCCGATTGAAAAATTTGAATCTTTCAGGGCAAAAAATTTAAACATTTAATACGAATGTGTGGTATAGCAGGAATATTTAATCAACAAAAAAAAGTACAGCATGATGACCTGAAAGTAATGGCAGGTAAACTTGCACACCGTGGCCCGGATGGAGAAGGTATCTGGATCAACGAGCGTGACAATATTGGATTTGCTCATCGAAGACTTTCCATTATTGACCTTAGTGAAAATGCAGGCCAGCCGATGCATTATGCAGATGGTCGATTTACGATAACTTATAACGGGGAGATATATAATTATATCGAGTTACGCTCAGCATTAGTAAAAAAGGGGTATTTTTTCAAATCAAGATCAGATACAGAAGTTATACTGGCTTTATACCAGGACATGGGAGTAAAATGCCTTGACTTGTTTGACGGGATGTTTGCGTTTGCCATTTGGGATAATGAGGAAAAGCTACTTTTCCTTGCCAGGGACAGGTTTGGAGAAAAACCGTTGTACTATTCCTTTATAGATGGGGGCTTTTGTTTTGCTTCAGAGATGAAGGCACTGTTTGCAATTGGGGCCTCAAAAGAAACTTCTCCTGAACGTGTATACAAATACTTACAGGCAAATGTGCTCACAGATGCGGAAGATGTTGAAAGCACTTTTTACATTCAGATAAAACAGATTGATGCAGCCAATTTTGCCATTGTGAAAGATGGTAGAATAAAGCAAAAAGAAAAATATTGGAGCCTCAACAATATTAAGCTGAATACAAATATTAATATAGATGATGCAGCTGAAGAATTCCGGAATTTATTATATACATCCATTAAAAGAAGGATGCGTTCAGATGTGCCAGTTGGTTCTAGTCTTTCTGGTGGGATAGATTCTTCAGCGATTGTGTTAATTGCAAATCAATTAAAAGATTCGGGGCAGGTTCAAAATACATTTTCTGCAAGATTTAAGAATTTTAGTAAAGATGAGGGGAAGTTCATTGAAATGGTTACAGGCTGTTCAAAAGATATCAATCAACATAATATATGGCCGGATGTTGATCAGCTTCTTGAAGAAATAGAATCATTAGCTTATTTTCAGGAAGAGCCCTTTCATTCAGGAAGTATATATAACCAGCATTGTGTAATGCGATTGGCTAAAGAGTACAATACAACGGTGCTTTTGGATGGGCAGGGTGCGGATGAACAGTTGGGAGGATATTTACATTATTATTTTCATCATCTTACCCACCTTATAACAAATAATCCAAGGCAATTTTTAAAAGAAAGAAAAGAATACCAGCTTGTTCATAAGGAAACAGAACCATACAGAATTCCACGAAGGTTGCCAATTTGGTATGCTAAAAAGATTTTGTTCAATATTGAATATAAATTTGATATTAATGTAAGAGAGTTGTTAATAAGGGATACTACATCAACGGGGCTTAAAGAATTGTTGCGGTATGGTGACAGAAATTCGATGGCTTTTTCAAGAGAGGTTAGGCTGCCATTCTTAAGCCATGAATTATGTGAATTTATTTTTTCATTGCCGGTTAATTATATTTTGCATGATGGCTGGACAAAATATATACTGCGTAAAGCAATGGATGGGATTGTTCCAGAGCAAATTGTTTGGCGAAAGGATAAAGTTGGTTTTGAGCCTCCACAGGAAAATTGGGTTAGTCAGTTAAAGCCAATGATTGATGAATATAAAGAACGAATAAACTATCTTGATTTTACAAAAGGACGTAAAATAGAAGGGATTACAGACTGGAAGTATCTAATGTTGAAATTGTTTATTAATGATGGAAATTAAAAAAAGAATTAAATCATCAATCGAGAAATTGATAGGTAAACCATTATATACATCTCTTCCATTTGGAGCAGATCCTTTGAAGGATGTAATGCGCCGGTTCCCTCTCTATAAATTTCAATTGATATTTGATGTTGGTTCAAATATTGGTCAATCCGCCATGATATATAAAAAATACTTTCCGGATGCTCAAATATATTGCTTTGAACCTGTCACAAATACATTTCAGCAATTGATATCGAATCTAAAAAAAATTCCCGGTATAAAGTGCTTCCAGGTTGGTTTCGGGGATATCAAAGACAGCATTTCGATGATAACAGGAGAGCATTCGGATATGAATACATTGCTGAGTAGTCGGGAAGTTATTTTCACTAATGGAATACAGCATCGGGAGAAAATTGAAATAGACACTTTAACTTCCTTTTGTAATGAACACGGCATAATGCATATTAATTACTTAAAAATAGATACGGAAGGCTATGATTTGGAAGTATTGAAAGGTGCGATGCTGATGCTTGATAGCCTGGCAATAGATTTTATTGAAGTGGAGGCGGGAATGAATCCGACAAATACGCTGCATATTCCTTTTGAAGAAATAAAACGATTTTTAGAGAACAAGAATTATTTTTTGTATGGCATTTATGAACAGGTTCAGGAATGGAAAACTCAGCATCCAATTTTGAGAAGATGCAACCCACTTTTTATCTCTAAGCGTATGGCAAACTTATGATATATTCAATTGTATTTTATAACTATGTCATTGATATCAATTATAATTCCTAATTATAACGGGAGTAAATGGGTTTCAAAAACACTTGACTCCTGTTTATTGCAAAAAGAATTTATCAGGGAAGTTATTGTAATAGATGATTTTTCAACAGATAATAGTCTGAGGGTATTACACAATTACTCTTTAAAATATCCGGAATTGGTTAAGGTATATTTAAATAAAGTAAAAGGTGGGAATAATGCACGTAACTATGGATACGTCCTGTCTTGTGGCGAATATATCCAATGGCTTGATGCAGATGACCAGTTGTTAGAAAATAAAATTTTTGAACAGTTAAAGATATTTGAAGCAGACAGAAGTATTGATATTGTTTATTCAGACTGGAAGTTGCATACTTATGATTCAGCAGGCGTACTGATCAAAGAAGAATTTAAAAAATGTAAACAGGTTTCAGATTTTCTTTATGAATTGCTCATAGATAACTGGTCACCACCTAATAATTACCTTGTAAAGAGAAAGTTGGCGGAACAACTTTTTAAATTGAATGCATGGAACCCTGCTACCAGCGTGGGACAGGATCGGGAATATTTTACTATGGCAGCACTTATTGGAGCAAAGTTTGCCTATGCTCCCGGTTTTTATTCTGTATATAATCGCTGGAATAAGTATTCAGTGTCGGCTGATAGGGGTTCTTTAAAATTAGAAAGTCTGGATAGAATGTTTAACAGGTTCGAAGAATATTTGGCAGTCCCAAAAGATATAAATAGTGCCAAATTGATTAAATATCACAATGCCCTTAATACCCAGAGAGCGCTGTTAAATGTATATGGGTTCCCTTCAAAAATTAAGATTGGTAAGTTATCCATTACAAATACTGTATGGCCGATCATTCATGGTTTAAGGACAAAGATTAAAATTTTCTTTATGGTCTTGTTTAAAAGGTATCAAAATAATTAATTATTAAATTTAGCTTGATTATTTTGAGTAGCATTAATAATTATTATTAGTAAAACATGGTGCATTAATTTTTAAGAAATTAACATTTAGATGATCATTTACCAATTAATATATCTGGGTTTTAAATAAACTATTACATGAAAATATCAATTTGTATACCTCAATTTAATCGTATCAATTATTTATTGCGTAGTCTGAAAATTATTGAAATGCAAACCTATGAGAATATTGAGATTGCAATTAGTGATGATTGCTCAGCTGATGATACGGAAGCAAGAATATTGGAATTAATACCAAATTATAAATACCCTATTGTGTTTAACAAAAATGAAAAGAATGAAGGGTATGATAGAAATTATCGGAAATGCATCGAGATAGCAACGGGTGATTATGCACTTGTTATTGGCAATGATGATACGATATACGGTGATAAGAGTATTGCATTTTTGGTTGGATTTTTAAAAGAAAATAATTATCCGGATATAGGGTTTTGCAATTTAATTGAAGAGCGTACCAATAATACTTTGGTAGAACGTGCATTTACTACTACTGTGCTGGGTTCTGGCCCATCTGTTGCCGCAAAATATTATTCCTGTTTTAGTTTTGTAGGTGGTTTAATATATAAACGGTCTACATTTTTAAAATTCAATTCAGATAAGTATGATAGCAGCATATACACCCAAATATACCTTGGGGTACTTATGATTGCATCAGGCAGTAAATTATTTTCTATAAAGGAACCTTTGGTGTTAAAGGATTTGCTATTGGATGGTAAATTTAGAAATTCATACCGGGATAGAATTGCCAGAAAATGGAAAAACTTTAAAGTGGTAGATGGAGGATTACCCTCCGTGATGAATGTACTTATAAATGGCCTGGCTGATGCCGGAGCCTTAAATCAAAAGAGAATAGTTTACATATTTGAACGTATTTATTCTGTAACATACCCTCATTGGATATTAGATTATAAAGAGAACGGGGCAGTTCCTGAAGCAGTTGGATTGATAGTTGGAATGAATCCAGCTAGAAATAAAAACTTTGAATTATTAAGGTGGTATAACCGGTTTTATATTTATATTTTATTTATAGTCTGTTCTTTTGCAGGGCTTATTACCCCGGTTTTTGTTTTTAAGAAATTAAAGTCTTCCCTATATAAATACTTTAAGCGATGAGAATTTTAATGGTTGGGGCAAATAGTGAATATGCTATTGAAAGATTTTATTTAAAATACTTTAATGAGGAACCTGGGGTGGTTTCCGAACTTTTTGAGGCGCAAAATATATTTTTAACTTTTTATAAAAAGAACTTTTTTAATAAAATAATTTTCAGGATTGGGTATAAAAGGATTTACAAAAAAATTAATGATCTTTTTAAAATAAAGGTCATTAATTTCAAGCCAGACATTATTTTTGTTTTCAAAGGGATGGAGCTAATGCCTAAAACGATTATGTGGGCAAAGGCAATGAAAATTAAAGTGGTTAATTATAATCCTGATAATCCATTTATTTTTTCCGGCAGGGGTAGCGGAAATGCAAACGTTACAAATTCAATTTCTCTTTATGATGTTCACTTAACTTACAATCACGAGATTCTGGAACTTATTGAAAGTAAATACCAAATACCCACTTACTTGCTTCCATTTGGGTATGATATTTCAGTTCCTTCATTCACAGGAATTTGTTTAACCACTGAAGTTATAAAAGTTTGTTTTGTTGGCTCACCAGATAAATTAAGAGTAGATTTTTTGCTAAAGTTGGCAAATAAAGGTGTTTCAATAGATGTATATGGTTCAAACTGGGACAAATTAATCAAGCATAAGAATATTGATATTCATAAGCCTGTATATGGTGATGTAATGTGGGATACCCTTAGAAAGTATCGGGTGCAGCTTAATCCTTTAAGGATTCATAATCTTAATTCTCATGCCATGCGATCTTTTGAAGTGCCGGGTATAGGAGGTATAATGTTAGCTCCACGTACTGCTGAACATCTAAAATATTTTAGTGAAGGGGAGGAAGCATTTTATTATGATGATATTGAAGAAGCTTCTTCGAAATTAAAATTTATCTTATCACTGGTGCAAAAAGATGCGAATAAAATTAGAGAGGCGGCAAGAAAAAGGTCATTATCATCTGGCTATCATTATAAAGACAGGGCCCAATTTGCACTAACAATTTTTAACCAATTTGAAGCCTAAAATAGCAATTATACATTTTGGCGATATTGGTAAGTATCCTCCTGCCATTAATTTGATAAGGTTTTTTTCCTATTCACTGCATTTTAAAGAAATATTGGTTTGCAGTCAATCCAAATTCTCGGATAATAATAAAAATGTGAAATGGATTGGAAGTATGAATAAAGAAACAGGCATTAAGCCTGTTAGGGCTATAAGCTATTTATGGTTCTATGTAAAAACTTTTATAAATCTTATTGCATTTAAGGGTAATGATATTTTGTATTATGAACGCTTTTCATTTCCTCCGGTATATTGGTATGTTAAGGTGCTTAAAATTTTTAGAAAAAAAATTAATATTTATTGCCATTATCACGAATATTCTACTTTAGAAGAAATAGAAAATGGAATGATAATTGGTAGGTATGCACATAAACTTGAAATAAAATCATACAAGAATTTTAGTTGGATATCACATACAAATCATTTCAGAAGTCAAATGTTTTTAAATGAGCATCCATTTATAACATCTCTTATTCAGATTTTACCGAATTATCCACCTGAAGCTTGGTCTCATTTTTGTAAGTCAAAAATGGACAAAAAAGAAAATTTAGTTAGGCAATCTCTTAAATTGGTATATGTCGGCAGTCTGGATATTGAATCTATGTATACAAAGGAAATGGCAGAGTGGGTTATAAAACAGAAAGGTAGAGTAGTTTGGGATATTTATTCTGGTCAATATAATTTGCAAACCTATGAATATATTACTCAACTTAAGAGTTCCTACATACAATTTAAAGGGAGTATCAATTATGATCAACTTCCAATTGTATTAAAGGAATACGATGTTGGTTTTATACTGTAT
>Ga0194060_10000973_pt1 | contig 20943 bp, 17 predicted proteins | sample SepL225m_MetaG_FD_163427 | JGI IMG/M metagenome (GOLD analysis project Ga0194060, IMG submission 163427) | Anoxic zone freshwater microbial communities from boreal shield lake in IISD Experimental Lakes Area, Ontario, Canada - Sep2016-L222-5m | ecosystem: Environmental > Aquatic > Freshwater >... | reverse complement strand
GGGCGGGGCTAAGCGCGGGGGGCGGAATGGGGAGCCAGGAATTGACCGGAGACAGGATGAGGCCCACTGCGGCAAGGTGGACAAAGGCAAACCAGCCCCGTAATGCGGAAGCGTCGCAATAGGTAAAGTACAGCAGGAAGAAGACAAGGAAAGATAGTGATGTTCCCCACTGCAAGGCCCGCCAATCCTGGGGAGCGCCGTGCAGTTTGCCTTTCTGGATGACCCGGATCCACAGCAGGAGATAAAACCCGATTTGGGCCAGCATGCCCGGAATACCAATACTGACCGCATCATGGGCCCAGCCGACCATGCCGTAAAAAAACCTCACCTTTTTCATGGCCCTTTTCTCCCCCATCAGGGATCCCGGGCCATATCCCAGCAAGGCTTCCGAAGGGTCTACACTCGACAGCCAATCCAGGACCCGTCGTGATGTGGCGGTGCGACCACCTGTCTGTCCGTCCACAGTGATTGATTCATATTGGCGTGCCGCATCAATAGCGTAACGGACTTGTTCGGATGCCCCGGCTTGTTCCTGATTGAGGGTAATTCCTCCCGTGTGGCGGATGCCATACGAGAAGAAGGGGATCCCCAAGGTTAGGACGATGACCCATACGAGGATGCGACTCAACGACATGGATTCCCTCGTCTTTGAGATATAGCCGGCAAGAATCACGAAATAGAGGGCAGGGAGATAGAAATAGATGGCCCGTTTTCCACTGGCATATCCAACCAGGCCGGAGGCGAGTGTCAGGATCAGCCATTTGGGTGAATGGTCGTTGAGCAGGAACCACGTCATCGCAAACGCGGTGACGAGGAGTGGGAATGCCGTACCCGCCACCCCTCCGGTAGAGGTGATGCTTCCGACGATACCTTCCTGCCGTGAGCCAAACACACCCAGTTTCAAAACGGTTATGGCAATTTGAAAAGTCCACAGCCACACAATCCATCGCAACAGCTTTGAGCGGTCGAGGTTATGCAGGGGGGTCGCATAGACGGCCCAATAGATGATATAGGCATAAATGAGTGTCCGGCTATATAGCACGGCGGACATGATCCCGTCTCCCGATACCATTCCCGAAGCCAAGGAGGACAGAAAGAAAAACAGCACGAATCCCCATCCGGGCGCAAGCCGGATCGCCGGACGTGTCAGCAGATTCAGGAGGAGAAGAATCAAGGGGCCTTCGATGGCTAGTTTGATGGCTATGGACGGAATACCGGTGAGTTCGAGGAGTCCCTGTGTGTAAACAAGAACGAGGATGACTTGCAGCAGGAAAGGAATAAGCGTCATGTCTGTGAATCCAATCGGGCAAGGAAACCTTGGATATCATGTGCCCGGTGATTCCAGGTGTGTGCGGCGGCCACAAATCCGCGCGCCTGAAGACCCAGGGCGTGGCGTTGATCCAAGGAAAGATTCGAGAATGACTCAAGGGTTGAAGCAAAACCGGCAAGGGAGTATTCGGGCATGAAGAACGCAAAAGACTTACAGTCCAGCACGTCCCGATGGGCGGGAATGTCAGACACCAGCACCGGCAGTCCTGCCCCCAGGTATTCAAAGAGTTTAAGCGCGGAACTGACATTCCACGCTTCTAGCGGGGGAAGGGGGAGGATCCCCAAGTCGCAGCCTTTCAGTACCGACTGAATCCCGGCGTAAGGAATGGAGCCCCAGATATGGACGAGGCGCTCCAGGCGCTGCCGCGCCACCAGGCCGCGCAATTCATCCAGGTGATCGCCGGTCCCCACCAGGTGCAACCCGATGGCGCCCGAGGCGAAACGCGGTTCCGCCATGGCCTTGACCGCCAGGTCAAGTTGGCGGCCTCGTCCCAGGCTGCCGAGATAGAGTACGTTGATCGCATGCCCGCATTTCGTTATGAAGTCCGCTGGCTCCACCCCGCCGGATTCCAGGAAACTGCGGTCGACAGCCGATTGCCATATCTGGCAGGGCAGGTTCCGGGTATTCACCTTATCCATCACGGCATCACGCAGCCTCGGGGTGATGGCCATCCAGGCGTCCACATGCCGGAATGCAGTTTTGAGTTGAAGCCAGAAACGCTTCTGTACGTTACGCTGTGCATCGTTCGCCGACAACGGAATGGGGAGCGTTCGGATGTCGAGCACCAGTTTCCATGTGCGCAACCCCATCCGACGGACGAGGGCGAGCCAGGGGGCGAAATGGGCGGCTTTCTCACCCAGTACAATGTGGTCTCCGCGGTAATGTGAGGCAATGGCGATAAAACGGAATTGGTTCACTATCTTGCCCAGCCATCCGCGCGGTTTCGGACAGTAATAGATGTAATCGAACCCGCCGGTGGTCCAGCTTCCGGGGGACCCGACCACGATGGTGCTGATCTCGATCCCGGCCTCATGCAGGGCCTGGGCCATGCTGCCGCGAACCTGTTGGCAGAGCACATCGGAATGCCAGGGACCTATCCAGAGAATACGCATGTCGTTCTTATACCTGTTCAAACTGCCGGCGCCAAAGCGCAAATGAGAGGATGGCAAAAAGAGGCACCCCGTACCGACATGATGGATTCATCCGGTGGGCGGTCAGCAACTGGCGGACGGCATCGGGGTGAAGATAAGGTTTCAGCGCATCCCCCTCCAAGGCTTCTTCCAGCAGGTTCCCGAGATCGCCCCGCATCCACTCCTGCAGGGGAATGCTGAATCCCTGTTTGCGCTCCAGAGGAAGTCCCGCCGGTAAAAGTCGTCTGGCTAGCGCCTTGGGGATGAACTTCTTCCGGTGATGGCGGATCCGCCAGAGGGAGGGGAGGGCGTAGGCGAATTCCACGAGGCGGTAATCCAACCAGGGAGTTCGTGCTTCCAATGATACCGCCATGCTGGCGCGATCCACTTTGGTCAGAATATCGCCCGGGAGATACAGGTTGAAATCAGTCTCGGTGAGTTGCCTGAGTAGATCGCCCCCTGTCCTGTCAAAGGATTCGGCAAATGCGGAGCCGGCATCCAGGTTCCCTACCGCCTGTCTCAACTCATCGGTGTAAAGAGGGGCTTTCAGTGCCGGAGTCAGTATTCCCACCCGGTCAAGAAGTTGGCGGGCGAACGGGGCATCCAGGGTGCTGAAGAAATGGTGTCCACGCCAGGTATCGGGGGTCCGCCGTGCAACCCGCGCGACCGGGCCGGCGAGGGGGCCAAGACGCCGCCGCCATTGTTGGAGGGACAGCATCCATGAGTACCAGTTATATCCGCCGAAGAGTTCGTCCCCGCCGTCGCCCGACAGGATAACGGTAACGTGGCTCCGGGCAGCCTTGGAGACATAGAAGGTGGGGATCATGGAGGCATCAGCGAAAGGTTCGTCAAAATGAAAGGCAAGTTCCCTAATTGCCTTGACGGCGTCCATATCCACGGTTTCTTCGGTATGATGGGAGCCGATGGCTTCGGCAACCTGCCTGGCGAAAGGACTTTCATCATAGCGGGCGTTTGTGAAACGGATGGTGAAAGTGTTGATGGGGGACCTGCATTCGCTCGCCATGAGGGCGGCGACGAGACTGGAATCAAGCCCTCCTGAGAGGAAACATCCCACGGGCACATCACTGACCAAACGGAGTCGTACCGCGTCACGCAATCGGGTTTCGAGTTCATGGACCAGTTCGACTTCCGTTACTTTCGCATCAAACGGGGTGCTATCTGGAAGTTTCCAGTAGCGTTGCGTGACGGGAGAGCCACCATCGAGGGGTACTGTCAGGGAATGGCCTGGCGGGAGTTTTCGGATGTCCCGGTAGATACACGAGGGATCCGGTACATATCCCAGGGTGAAATAGGAGTCAAGGGCTTGCGGGTGGAGTTCCCTTGAGACGAAGGGCAGGGGGAGCAAGGACTTGGGCTCCGACGCGAATCCGAAGGCGCCGGCCCGGGTGGAATAATAGAAGGGTTTGACTCCAGCGCGATCCCGGGCCGCAAAGAGCAGATGCCGGACGGGATCGTGGATGCAAAAGGCGAACATGCCGTTCAGGTATTGAAGCATACCCGCGCCGTACTCTGAATAAAGGGCCAGCAAGACTTCGGTGTCGCCGTGTGAGCGGAAGATTCGACCGCGACGCTCCAGAACTTTCCTTAGTTCCGCAAAGTTGTAGATCTCCCCGTTGAAAACGATGCGGAGGTTTCCATCCGGTGAGGCCATGGGTTGGTTGCCCGCCGGGGAAAGGTCGATGATCGAGAGGCGGTTATGTCCCAGTCCCAGTCGCCCATCCGGTGAAACCCAGAGACCGGTATGGTCCGGGCCGCGGTGCTGCATGAGGCCGGTCATGCGGTCCATGAGTCGGTCATTTACCCCGCCCCGCGGTAAATAGACGCCTGATATTCCGCACATATGGGTCAGGACCTTCTTTCTAAGACCTGGTGGTAGATGTCCAGCTCCTGTGTGATGCGCGAAGCAAGACTGAACCGGGTTTCCACCTGAATCCGGTTGAAGCGCCCCAGCGCATCCCGGACCTCGCGGGACTTCAGGGCGAGGAGCGTGTCCCTGACTTCACCGGGTGAGTCAAAGTCCACCAGATATCCGCCACGCCCCGTCACCACAACGTCGCGGTTGGGAGGGATGTCGGAAACGAGCACAGGCCGTTCCGAGGCCATGGCCTCAAGAAGGGAATTGCTCATGCCCTCCGCCTCTGAGGACAGGCAGAAGATATCCACCGCGCTGTAGAGGGCGGCCATGTCCTGTTGATGTCCCAGGAAGCGCACGTGACGATCCATTCCCAGGTCTCGTACCCGTTGCTCCAGACGCTGGCGCTCGGGTCCATCACCCGCGATCCAGAGGAGGAGGTCGGGAAGAGCCTTCGCCATCTCGGAGAATCGGAGCAGCAGGCGGTCAAGCCGTTTTACCGGGACCAACCTGCAGGAGACGCCCAGCACCACGTGGGAGTCGGTCGCGCCGAATTTGGCGCGCAGTCTGCGGCGCTCGTCGGGACGGAAGCGATATTCAGTGGTATCACAACCCCCGTCGGCCACGGCTAGCTTCCACGAGGGTATGCCCAATTTGGCATAGGCTTCCCGGACCCCTTCCGAGCGGCAGATGATCCGTGAGACCAGACGCGACATAAGCTGATGGTGTCGACGGGCCCGGGGTGTGGGTTCTGTCCCGGCCGGAATTGGAAGATTGGCCGCCGTGCGTACAACGGGGGCCAACCCCGTTGTACGGAGAAACAGCCCTACGGCATGGCACGTGGGTGTGAAGTAGGCGTGGACCAGGTCAATCTCCTGAGTCTTGATGATTCTGCGCAGGCGGAGAAAGAACCCAAGATCCCCGTACGATGTCATCCGGTCCCGGACAAGACTCCCCCCGGCGGTCACGAAGTCATGGATAAACGCCTCGCAGACGGGTGTGTTTTCATAGATGACAGTCAACCGCCCTCCTGCGGCTGACAATCGACCGGCCTTATGCACCAGGTACCGCTCCATGGAGGCGTACTGGTTGGAGGTACAGCCCATGACTTGGAGGATGTTCATGAGGAGGGCCTCCTGCCGCGACAGGCATAGAGGGCGGCATCCTCAAAGCCGCGGGCCATTTTATCAAAGCTGTTAAACGCATCGAAGCGTTCCCTCGACCTTTGCCCCATCTGTTTCAGGGCGGTGGGATCCTTGAACAGGCGCAGAATGGCCTCCGCCAGAGCATGCGGATCACGGGGTGGCACGATGAGTCCATTGACACCGTGTTCCACAAGATCCTTCACGGCTCCAGCCATGGGTGTGCAGAGAATGGGAAGGCTCATTCCAGCCGCCTCATTGAGCACCAGCCCCCAGGCCTCGGGATACGGGTCTCCGGTGTTGGGAAGGACAAAGGCGTCGGCGTCGGCGAAATAGGGGCCCACTTCCCTGTGGGGAACGGCACCCACCATCTTGATCCGTTTGGTGCCGAGTCGGGCGATGAGCGCTTCGCATCGGCTCCGGAGCGGTCCGTCACCCACCATGACAAGCTGGATGTCTGTCCGTTCCTTTTCAACCTCAGCGAAGGCGCGGATCAGGATATCCGCGCCCTTCCACGCCGTGAGGCGTGAAGCGTAGAGAAGAGTTTGGCTGGTAGGTTCGTCGCCGGGCAGCTTGCTGGATGTCGGATGTGTCAGGGACAGGTCTTCCGAACTGTGGTTCGCCACAAATATCTTCCCGTCCGGGATCCCCAACGCGAGGTGAAAATCCCTGGCGCTGCTGCCCTCCACGACAATGGCGCTTGCCCGGCGGACCAGCCAACGGTATAGCGCTTCCCTTATCCAGGTCTTCATGCGTACCCGGACAGTGGTCTTGCCGGTCGCCGTCCACCATATTTCAGTCCAATAAATCAAGGGCTTCCGGCGGAGCCGTGTCGCGAGAAATCCCAGGAGCGAGGGCTGTGACAGGGGTAAAGAGGCAATCAGGCAGTCGTACTCTGCCGTCATCTGAAGGCGGAACAGGTCTCGCCGCCAGCGTCGGTTCGTCTCCGTGTTCAGGATGACGGGGGAATAATCACTGAAATCCGGCCGTTGCCCGGGGTACAAAGTCGACTCGCGGTTCAAGACCAGCTTGAGGTCAACGCCCGGCGACAGGAAAAGGCGGCGAAAAAATTCCACGCGGTAGTGTGCCATGGCCGGGTTCTGGAACAGGAGTCTCAGCCTGGTCATCCTCCCACCACCGATCGGGAGCGTCGCCCCTGTTCCGCTGTCTCGAGAAAGATCCGCTCATAGAGGGGGCCGTTCGACTCAATGCTATGGTTCGCTAGGGCGTACTTCCTGGCCCGAATGCTGGCGGCCCGGAATTCATCAGGGTGTGCCAGGTAGCGGCGGAGGCCCCGTTCCAGTCCGTCGACATCCACTACAACATGGCCCAGCTGATGGCGTGCGACCACGCCATCCTTGTCGAGGGTTGTCAGCAGGGGAAGGCCTCTAAGCCAACCTTGGATGGCCCCATTGCTGAAGCCCTCGCGATCACTAGTCAGGACGTTGATTTCCGCACGTTCCATCAACTGGTTGGCCGCCTCCGGCGAAACGGGGCCCAGAATGGAAAGACCGGGGATCCCCTGCGCCAGGGACTGGATGTATTCCCCATAGGGTGACCGTGGGATGCGGCCTGCCAGCTGGAATTGAATGCCGGTATCCACACAGCGGCGCGCCAGTTCGATAAACAGCTCCGGTCGCTTGAGGGGTTTGATGTTGTTGATCCAAACGACGGTCCTGAGTGATTGCGGAACCGGGTTCCCCGGTGGCGGGGGGTGCATGTTGTACACCGCCTCCGCAGGAATATGGAAGCGTCCAGTGAGGAGGGCGGCATCATCCCGGCTGACGGTGAGGAGACGGGAGGCCTTGCGGACATACCGAGGCGCAAGCAGAGCATGGAGGGCCTGAGATCGGAACTTGAGCATGACGCCCAGGGTGTGGCGAACCGAGAATGAGACGGCGAGGTCACCGAAGTTACAAGGAAGTTGGTAGACAAACGGGACCCCGGACCGGGTTGATGCCTGGTGGAGAATGTAGGCCGCCCCAACACTCCTGGCGAAAACCACGTTGATACCCTCTGACTCCAAGATTCCCTGAATGCGCCGGACATGCCGCCGTGTTGCGGCAAAACCGTCGTCATTATCATTGTTGCGGTGGATCCGGACTCCATTAATGGTTTCCATGCGGGCCTTTCCAGGCATGTAGTCCAGAGTGTAGAAGCACACCTCATGGCCGCGTGACAGCATGAATCCGGCGATGGTATCCAATTGGATTTCGGTGCCCCCCACGCTGTCGCCAGCCGTGCACCCATGAACAATGAGCAGTTTCATGGTGAGTCTCCCGGGGGCAAAGATTCCGATGCGCGGTTCCGGGCTATTTTGCGATACAAGGCCGCTCCGGCTGGACCCGCGACGGCGAGAAGTGCCCCGGGGAGTCCCAGGTGGTGACCGTGAAAGGCAGCTTGGATGAAGCTGCCGGCACTGCGGAAATAGTATCCCGCCTGAAGAAGTGAAACCCCCCCGCTGTAGAAGGCTTGGCGCCACAAGCGTTGCGTTTCAACAGGCGCCACGGTGGACGTTGCCAGTGTTTTGGTGAGAATGGCGCGATGATTACGGGTACGTACCAGGGTATACTGGCGGGGATAGACCGGGTTGACTCGCCGCAGGCAGACGGGATCATCAATCACCGCGACCGGGTACCGGTGCGTGATTCTTAATGTGAACTCCCAGTCTTCCAGCGAATTGCCGAGGGATTCATCAAGGGGGCCGACTTCATCCACCACGGACCGCCGTACAAGGAGGGTCTGCATGGAGCAGTAGAATTCGCGGCGCAGGAGCGCCTCGAAGACATGTCCTGAGGGAAGAGTGCCGGGGGCGTAGCGCCAGCGCGGGGGGGAGTTGGCATCCTTCAGGATCCATTGATTCCCGTACACCATCCCCACCCGGGGATCACGGTCGAGAAGGGCCGACTGCCGGGATAGTTTTTCCGGCATCCATTCATCATCTGAATCCAGGAATGCCAGGTAACGACCCCGGGCGACCCTGATCCCATGGTTACGGGCCACCGCCTGTTTCCTGTTTTCCTGCCAGAGATACCGGATGGCCGGACAACGGGTCTGATAGTCAGCCACCAGGCTGCGGGTGTCATCGGTTGAACCATCATCCACGATGAGGAGTTCCCAATCCTGAAACGTTTGAGCCATGATGCTCTCTATGGCCTTGCCCAGGACATGACTCCGGTTGAATGTCGGGATGATGATGCTGATGGCCGGCATATGGCGGGAGTCCCTACCTCTTCTTGAAGACAAAGACCAGATCATCTTCGATCACGAAATCGCCTTCGAAATTAGAGAGGATAAGGCGGATCAGGGTGTCCCTTCTAAAGTAATGCAAATGTTCGATGGGCTGGACACTTCGGACGAGGATCCGTTCCTCATGGATGGGGCAAGTCATGAAGAAATAGGCGCCGGGTTTGAGCAGGTCGCTGATCTTCCTGGCCGTCTCTGCGGGGTGGTAGAGGTGTTCAATGGCGTGCCAGAGCGTGATGGCGTCAAACGAGGCCGGTGCGACAGCCGCGTCCAGGATGCTTCCCCGGGTCATGGATTCAATCCCCAGCTTCTCCCGTGAAAACTCGACGCATTGGCGGGACAGCTCCACGCCGGAAACCTCATAACCGTATCGTTGGGCGGTCTGTAGGAAGTAGGCAAAACAGGTTCCTATGTCGAGAAGTTTCCCTCTCGGGGCGTGCTTCCGGATCACGGAAAGGTAACGTTCAAAGGCGTTCAGCCGGTCCTGTAACCGGTCATGGTAGGCATCGTAAAGGACGTTGATCTTGGCGGCGTGACCGGCGTCATATTTGTAGGTTTCGAACAAGTCCTTTTCGTAGATGTCGAGGAGTACGGCTTCTTTCAGGCGCGGGTTGATAAAGACATGGCCGCATTGTTTGCATTTAACGACATCAAAGAAACGGTTGCCTTCGATATTGGAATAGTGGAGACGATCCCTTCGCGAGAAAAGATACCATGAACCGGGATCTCCGCAGACCGGGCAGGGTGCGATTTCCATGTCAGACGGCAGCGTCTTCTTGCCGGTTGTGAGGCGGGCGATCTGGCATAGGATGGCATAGATGAGCAGGCGTAGGGAGCCTAGCCGGTATTTCAGGGAGGGAGTGGTTCTTGGGATCATAATGGCACACCCGTCCACCGTATGAGACACCTTGTCAAATCGTGCCAGGTGGCGAGCCGGAAAGGAGACAGACTGAGTGAAATCAGGAACTGGTGAATGGCTTTGCGGTATTCTTTGATGTGGGCGTACCCTCGGCCCAGCTGGAGGTGGTACTTTGAGAAGATATCCTTCTTGAATGACGGACTTGAGTGCTGAAACCGGACGTTCCGGAACAGATTCCCATACCGTTGCCGGGTGATTGCGAGACGGTATTTTCCTCCGCTCATCGACTTTCGCGGGTCGGCATAACGCCTATATTTCAGCATTGGACGGGGAATGAACACAAAACGGAAGTGTTCGGCCAGACGGCAGGTGAGGTCGACATCGGAACCTTCCGTCATCAGCGGGTCATGGCGAACATTCACAAAGCAAGCCTGACGCGCCAGAAAGGCCCCGCTCAGGCACAGGACCCGGCCCCTCGCCACATTCTCGAAAATATCTCCCGAAGGCAGTCTGATGTTGGCTCGCAACCCCTGTTCCCGTCCGGATTCGTCCACGACCATGGCATCCGAATAGGCAATGTCAGCTTCAGGATTTCGGTCCAGTGTCGACAAGGCTTGTTCCAGGGCGTCTGGATACAACTCGTCGTCGTCATCCAGGAAGGCAATGAAGTCGCCGCGGGCATGGTCGATTCCAGTGTCGCGGGCCGTGGGCACGCCCTTGTTTTCCTGATGGATGTAGCGGAGGGGAGCGGATTTCGGGAAGGTCGATATGGTCGACGCCGTGTGATCGGTCGACCCGTCATCGACCACCACGATATCAAGGTGCGGATAAGTCTGGGACAATACGCTTTGAATGGCTGCTCGCAATAAGTCCGCCCGGTTAAAGGTGCAGATAATAACACTGACCAGAGGGGGTGAACTCATCATGGCGCCCCTGGCTGATGGCCGAGCCGGATGGTCACATGGTGCCAGGTGGCCCGGCGCAACGGGCACAACCGGAGGGAGGCCGGGAGTTGGACCAGGGCGTTCCGATACTCGCCGATAGGTAAGCCACCGGACGAGACTGGTGGCCACATTATGCCAGGTGGCAAGGCGGGACGGGCACAGCCGGAGGGAGGTTATGAACTGGATCAGGGCATTCCGGTGCTCGCCGATGCGTGCGTATCCCCGGCCGAGCTGGAGGTGGTATTTGGAGAAGATGTCCTTTTGGAAGGCCGGGTCAGTCATTTGAAACCGGGCACTTTGGAGCAGGAGACCGTATCGTCGCCGTGTGATTTCCAGCCGGTATTTGCCCCCGCTAACAGCTTTTTTGGGGTCGGCGTAACGCCGGTATTTCAGCATGGGTTTTGGCAGAAAGACAAAACGAAACGTCTCGGCCAACCGGCAGGCGATATAGACATCGGATGATTGTGTGATCTCCGGATCATACCGTAGCGCCCTGAAACACTCCCTGCGCGCAAGAAAAGCGCCATTGAGGCATAGGATTCGCCCAGCTACCACCTCTTCATAGATGTCGCCCGACGGCAGGGGTCGCCCCGCCCTCAGTCCTATCTCATGGCCATCATCATCAATCACCGTGGCGTCTGAATAGGCGATAGCGGCATCAGGATGCTGATCCAAAGCCGCCAGCCCTTCGGTCAGGGCGTCCGGATACAACTCATCGTCGTCATCTAGAAAGGCAATGAAATCGCCACGAACCTGGTCCAGGGCGGCATTTCGGCCAATGGGTTGCCCTTGATTCTCCTGATGCAAGTAACGGACGGGGGATGACCCGAGGAAGGAGGCAACCACGTCCCGGGTATGATCGGACGAACCGTCGTCCATCACGATGATCTCCAGGTTCCGGTGGGTTTGGGCCAGAATGCTCCGGATGGCCGCAGGCAGGATGGCCGCCCGGTTATGGGTGCAAATGATGATGCTGACAAGAGGGGATGAACTCATGGCTGCCCCCGTGGTGAACGGCTCCGCCAGACCCGTCGTTCCCGTCCATGCTTGAGCAATTCGGGGATGGTTACGAAACTGTAGGTCGCGGCCCACTGATCCAGGAATTTGCCCAGAGTGGTCAGCATGGAGGAACGCGAGGGAGAAGGCGGATTGCGGCTTGGCTTCAGGGAGAAAATACCGTCATGAAAAAGCAGGATAGCCCCCGGCTTCATGTCCCGGTTCAAACTCTCGAGCATCCGGTCTGACTCTTCCTCGTGCCAGTCCAATGATGTGGCATTCCACAGGATGACCTTTCGTCCCATGCCCATCAGGGCGAGTCTTGATGTGGCGTTCAAGAATCCGCCCGGAGGACGGATCAGGCGTGATGACAGCCCCCCGAGTGTCCGGTCGGTGTCTGCGATTTCCTGCCGCAGTCTCCGCAGAGAAAGAGAGGGGAAAGGCGCATGGTTGAAGGAGTGGTTCCCGATCACATGCCCCCTTTGGACGACGGAGCGCACGAGATCGGGATATTCCCTGGCCGCTTTTCCAACCATGAAGAATGTGGCTCGGGCGCGGTAGCGGTCAAGGAGATCCAGAACGAGAGGAGTAGCGTCCGGGTTGGGCCCGTCATCAAAGGTCAGTGCGGCAACCAAGTCACGAGTGGTAACATCCATCACCACTCCCAATCTATGGTCGAGAAGCCTGCGCCACAAGGGGACAGGGCCTTTGATCTGATCAGGCCTTTTGGTCATGCTGCGCTCACGCCGGTTAAACGGCGTGCCCAGGATTGTCCGGTCGTACCCAGATAGGGATACAGGGCTAGTGTGATCTGCATCACCGCCTTCCAGCGGAACATGATTGAAAGCAGTAAATACCCCGCGCTTCCGACAGCGATCTGACTGATCAGTTTCAACCACAAGTTGGGATAAGGAATCCATCCCGACAACCAGGCCATCAGGCCCATGAGCAGGGCTCCCATGACATAGGGTACCAGGTCGATCGCCTGCTCGCGTATCCGGTACCCAACCAACCGCCCCGACTGAGTGATGATCACGACAAACGAAACAACAGAGACGAGTGCATAGCCCGCCATCATGGCCATGATACCCCAGCGATAGGTTACCAGCAGGGAGATCAGAACAAGGCCTTTCCGGACCAGTTCGGTACGTAGTACCAGGTCGGAACGACCGATCGCCTTCAGCAGGCTGAGATGGACCACATAGAGAGGATAGACCATCAGGTCGATGCAGCAGAGGCGCAGGTACGGGATGCTGGCCGCCCACTTCCGGGTCAGCAGTATAAGGACAAGGGGTTCAGCTACAACAATCAGGCCGACGGTTGCGGGGAATAACACCCAGGCGAGGACGGCGACCGAAGTCCGCAGGCTTGATTTCAGGCGTTTGAAGTCGTCCTGAATGGTGGCCATGACGGGAAACATGACCTTGTTCAGCATGCTTGTCAGCCCGGAGATCGGCATGTCTGACAGCGAGTGGGCGCGTTCAACGTACCCGAGGTCGGCGGGGGAAAAGAGTTTGGCGATCACCAATCGGTTCAGGTTCTTGAACACCGTCTCCAGCAGTCCGATACCGAGGATTCGGGAGCCGAAAGGTGCCATTTCACGCAGGGAGGCTAGGCTAATGTGCCCTGAGGGACGCCAGGGATTCAATCCCCACAGCAAGATTCCCCGCACGGAATGGCTGCAGAGTTGCTGGGCCACAAGGCTCCAGACACCGAATCCGTTCATAGCCATGAGGACTCCGACCACGCCGGAAAACAATGTTGACCCGAGGCCGATCTTTGCCTGTGTTTTGAAATCCAGCCGCTTTGTCATGAGCCGGAACTGGATCAGGCACAGGGCGTTGATGACAATACCCATGCTCAACACGCAAGCCATGGGCCTGAGAATCGGTTGGCCATAAAACCCGGCGATCCAGGGTGCCACCCCACACACGGCTCCGACGCAGACGACGGCAATCACCATGTTGAAGACAAATACCGTGGTGATATCGGTCTGGGAAGGTTCCCGTTTTTGGATCAGCGCCGATCCGAACCCGCTGTCAACAAAGGTCTGGGCGAGAGTGATAAAGACCCCCAGCACGGCGATGAGCCCGTATTGCTCGGGGGTCAGCAGGCGGGCCATGATAATGCTGAAAACAAACTGCAGGATGGTCAGTCCGAGTGTTTCCAAGGCACTCCACGACATGGCATGAATCGTCTGTTTCCTGAGTGTTGGCATGAGTCATCCGATGACAGCCTGAAATTCCGTCAGGCCTTGGGCGAGGTGGGCTCCCCGTGGACGTACTCATGGCTATAGTAGGCGTATTCCGTGAAGTATGAGCCTTTTCCGATCGGAACATCATTGACGACGGCACCGATCATGTGGGCGCCCAGGTTGGTGAAATGGTTGACAGTATGGCGAAGTGCGCGGCGACGGGTTCTTTTGGCGCGGCACACGATCACGACGCCATCGGTGAGGCCCGCTAGGATGATGGCGTCGCCCACCAGCCCATGTGGGGGCGCATCAACAATGATTTGATCATAATGTTTTTTAGCCCAGTCCATGAAACGGTGGACAACGGAACCGGCCATGATACGGGCGGCATTCAATTTTCGGTCGGCCCGGCTGCTGATAATGAACAGGTTTGGACAGGAGGTTGGCTGGACCAGGGATTCAAAATCTTTCTCGCCGGCCTGTTCGTCCGTGAGTACGTGGGCCAAACTAGGTGCCTTTTGCGAAATATCATAAATGGCCTCGATCCTCGGGCGCCGCAGGTCAAAGTCCACCAGCAGTGTCCGGGTTCCGCTTTGACCATAAGTCAGTGCCAAATTGCTTGAGATTATTGTTTTCCCGTCTTCAGGGGCTGTGCTGGTGACCAGAAGGCAGCGGCTTTGCTCCCCGTGTTGGGCGGAAACGAGAACGCCCCTGATCCCGGCGAAGGCTTCACTGACATGGACGTCGCTGCGCGTCAGAGAGACGCAGGCCAGCATTTTTCTGTTGGAGGTCGATGCATGGGGCACCACGCCGAGGACAGGGAGTCCCCCCATATTTTCCACATCCGCAGTGGTGGAAATTTTGTCTTCCATGATTTCCTTCAGGATAGCCAATCCCATTCCCCCGGCAAGGCCCATCAGGAGCCCCAGGATGAGGGTTCTGCGGGTGTTCGGATAGAAGGGCATCATGGGCGGCGACGCACGTTCCACCAGGCTGACGGAAGCGGTGTTCTCATCCGCCGACAAACGCGCCTCTTCAATTCGGTTCAGGAGTCCCCGAAAACTCATATCTTCGGCCTGACGTCCCCGATCAAGGGCCGTTAACTTGGCCATGGTCTCAACCAGTTCGATGTCCAGATCCGTCGCCAGTTTCCGTTGTTCCTCGGCTTTGGCTTGCATCCCCATGCTCTGCTGTTCCAGCAGCGCAATCTTGGCCCGGATGGCACCGTGTGACTGGTTCACCAGATCCTGGATGGTTTCATGCAGGGATTGGCAGATATGGACGGCGGCGCCCACGCTGGGATGTTGATTCCGATACTTCATCTGGAGTTTCTCCTGGTCCAGCACGGCTGACCGCCATTGCTCGAGTTTGACCCGCAGTTCCGCTGCCAGAGGAACGTCAGGAGGGAGTTTGTCCAGTTCATGGAAATCCGTCGATGGTTTTTCAACGGCCTGAAGCAGTTTTTTGGCGAGTTCAAGTTCCGCCTGGATTGCGACGAGTTGCCGGGAAAAATCCATGACGGCTTGTTCGGCTGTCCGTTTGCGGCTCTCCATCAGGTCAATGCGGTGTTGTCGGCGGAATTCAACTTGGACAGAGTCGGCGGCTTCGACCGCTTTACGCTGCTGGGCGGCCTGGTTGTAAAGCCATTTGACGGCGCCTTCGGATTCCGCCTTGTTTTCCTCGATGGAAATGGAGACCGCCTCCTCGGCATAGGCGTTGGCCCCCGTGGCGGCCTGGGACGGTGAGGGAGAGATGCAGGTCACGCTTACGATGTGGGAATCCGGAAGCAGGGTAAATGAGGCGGAGGGAACCAGCAGGGGATCCGCCGCCCCCTGTTCTTTCAGCCGGTTCATCACTCGAAGATGCATGCTGGGGCTCATGAATTTCTGAAGCCGGGTGTTGTAGATGCGATCCGATTGCCAGTCGCGCGAGGAATCGTTGAGGACGGCATCCTCCCGATTCATGATACGCGGCCGCCTGACCCGAAGTTCAATCAGGCTCGTCGCTTCATATAACTTGGTCGTCATGAAGAGTTTGTATTCGGCGGACAAGGTGCCGAACAAGGCGACCAGAAGAATGGTCAGCCATCGTTGTTTGGCGACTCGAATCAGCCGGATCAGATTGAAATCATTGGATCCGGGAGTGGTGGTAACCCCCCCATAGTACGGCGTGTTATAGGCCGAATAGGGACTGTAGGGTTGGTTGTGATAAAGCATGGGCTTTGTCGTGTTGTCGTGTTTGGGGTCGTGGGGGGTATTTTCGCTCATGGCGTCAACTCGTTTCTTGCTGTCGGTTCTTCAAACATCAAATTATCGAAAAAAACGGGAATACGGCACACTTCGTGCCCGTGCATTATGCTGCACATTCGAACGACTTAAGAAGAGGGCCGTTTCGCCTTCCAAAAGGCCGCTTCTCCCGAGAGAAGGGCCGTCCACGTCAGCAAAATGGCGGGCGAACGAAACGGCAAATCTACAAAACTATAAACCAAAATCAACATGAGGCCGCAGGCTATGATCAACCGGTCCGGCGTCAGCGGAACGACTCTCATTTTATTGAATATAGGCCGGAGGATAGCCAGTACGGTCATGGCCATGAAAAAAAATCCAACCAGTCCAAATTCTGACAAAAACTGCAATCCGTCAGTATGGACATTAGCGGCCCCATCGTCAAGGACATGTGACCATTCCGACGGCTCCAGGTAGATCCCCATAAAGTATCGTTGAGCCCACAGTCCCGCGCCGAACCACCGGTGGTTCTTCCATATTTGCACTGCAATGTCCCTGAACAAGTTACGATCGCCGCCTGCACCCGCTTTGATGAAGGCTGAGATTACCGTTGAGGACTGTGTTTGGGCGGAAGTGGGGGGCTTGACCAGTTCGTCGACGAATTCGCGCTTGAGCATGGTATGGCCGAGTCCTCCTACGAAAAAAAATAGAAGGCCGACAATTCCGCAGACAATGGCCAGTCGGTTGAGTCGGTCCACGGGCGGAATCGCTTTCCAATCCTGGGCGATGTAGAGAACAAGCGCCACCAATGCCAACAACCATACCATGCAGATCGCGGCACGGCTTTCGGATACATGAGCGCCGACGAAGAGAATAAAGGAAGTAATTCCGAAAAATATCCGTGACGACAACGTCCCGCTTCCATTGATGCGGAAGGCCCTTAAGAAAAGCCCGAACGAAACGGCCAAGATCAAGACGCAGAAAGCCCCGGCGTGGTTCATGTATCCGAAAGAGGTGGCGAAATAACTATCTGGGGGAGAGGGGATTCCGAATAGTTCAGTTTGTGCCACCCCCCATTGAATGATGGCCAGAAGGGATAGGGCTGAGGCACTCGTGACCAAGCCGACATAGAGCGAAACAAGGGTAGCGCGGGACAAGGTGTGCCGGATGATTAACATGATCACCCATGTCGGAACGAACCAGCGTAAGGCTTCGGCGGCATCGGCTCGGGTTACCGCGCCGGGCAACCATGAGATGGCGGGAGGCGCATAGAGCCAGTGCATGGTTCCCCAGTTGAAAAGCAATTCCCGCCCTGCATTCAGCCATTGGATGAGTAGCAGGACAAGAAAACATCCCCCGAACCACAGGGCTGGATCCCGGCTCAGGGCGACAATCAGGGGCGATGGGGATGACGACCGATGACGCCCCCTCGGAATAAAGGCCATGATGCAGGTGGCTGAGGCCAGAACCATGACAGCCCATTGTGTAGGAGCTTTGCTGCCTCCAAAAACCCATAACGGGTAAAAAAGAGTCAGGAAAAGGCCCGCCAAAATCCGGCGATTGGCCGGGGTCTGGGGGGAGGAGGGGGGAGGCGATTTCGGATCGCTTGGGTTGAGTGATGACCATGATGTCCGTGCCATGTGGGGATTGATAGGTTAGCAGGGGGTTAAAATCAAGCCGTTTTGATAGTTGCCAGAGGGGCAGGGAAGAGTCCTGTCAGAGTTATACGGGATTTGAAGATGGTGTGACTATTGGAGCCGGGGAATATATATGGTATATTTTTACCTGCCATTTTGAGGCTATAAATTGTGAGGATAATTAATGAGATTCAAATTCCCGTTTCTGGCTGTTGGTATAACGGTTGGACTGCTCAATTTTGGTGCTGGGTGCGCTAGCTTTACACTTCCATCAACAATACAGGTTCAAAGATGGCAGAGAAAAGCTGATAAGGGTGAACCCATAGCCCAGTACAACCTTGGTTCCTGCTACCTGAATGGACAAGGGATCGAGACGAATTATTCAGAAGCGGTCAAATGGTTCCGCAAAGCAGCTGATCAGGGAAATGCGAAGGCTCAATGCTCCCTTGGTATGGCCTACAGTAACGGTCTTGGAATTGGACGGGATAGTGATGAATCCTTAAAATGGTTCCGTAAGGCTGCTGAGCATGGGGATTCAGCGGCTCAATATAATCTGGGGGTCTTCTATCAAAAAGGGATCTCTGTTGACCGTGACCATGCTGAGGCGGTGCAATGGTATCAGAAGTCTGCCGATCAGGAATTCGCCAAGGCACAATATAATCTTGGTCTTGCCTATGCTGAAGGAAGAGGGGTTGAAAAAGATGATTCTATGGCGGTGAAATGGTTTAGGAAATCCGCTGAACATGGAGATATTGAAGCCCAATACGATCTTGGTGCCTGTTGTGATTTGGGGATCGGGATGGAGAAGAATCCTCAGACTGCATATGGTTGGTTTCTTTTGGCTAAAAACAGAGGGAACAATAAAGCCTCATTAAAGTTGGCATCCCTTGAAAAATCATTATCCCCGGCACAATTGGAATCGGCAAGGTCTTGGGCGAGGCAATGGAAGCCTGAGAAACCAGTAGAATCAATGTGAAGGACAATGCTTTCCATAACCCGCTTCAGCCGAAAGACACTGAAAAGCAGACGGCAGGATGTCGGCATACTCAACCTAACTATTGTGCAAAATAGGCTTCCCAACGTATGTGCCTATGTCCGACGCGATGGGATGTGTATGCCGAACGTGACCCTGCGCCCTGGGCGGCCGACAAAATTCTTCGGTTAAGCGGCGCGAGCTAGGGGATTAGTGCGTGTTTGGAGGCGATGCGACCAGAAGTCAGCCAGTCGGCCGCTGGCGTGGATGCAGCGTAAGGCCAAGACATATTGAGCGCCGGGCAAGCCCCAGTGCATGCCGGACTGCTTGCATCGACTGCCGATGACGGTTTTGCATCCGGCCTCCACGACGCCGGAGCCGATGAAGAACCCGGCTTTACGGAAGGTGCGGTACTGCATACGAGGGGCGTTGCGGATGAAGTAGCCCAGTTCTTCTTCCACGGCGGCCTTCGATCTTCCCTGACATTCAAGGCGGGTTTGGGCCACCAGTTTAGTCACGCCGTTTTTGAGCAATGTTTTATCCCCCTAAAACTATCCTGTAAATCGTGTCTATCCATGTTTGAATCTCTTTTCATCCTCCTTGGAATTCCTTATTTTTCTTTCCTTGCGTCTCTCGTGACGATGTGGCATATTTCGTCTATATCAAAAACTACTGAATTAAATGAGGTTGTGTTGTGTATAGTCGAAATCAATACTTGAGGAAAATTGAGCCGTTCCTGGGTAAGCCTGTGGTGAAGGTGATCACGGGAATGCGCCGGGCGGGCAAAAGTTGTCTGGTTCGGATGTTGATCGATAAACTGGTCGCCGACGGGGTCAGGCGCGAACAGATCATCTATGTCGATAAGGAATCGTATGCGTTCGATGCGATTCGCACGTACCATGACCTGGCCGCCCATATCAAGGCCGTTCGACCTAAAGGAAAGGGTATCTGCCACATCTTTATCGATGAAATTCAGGAAATCGAGGAGTGGGAGCGGATCGTCGTGGACTGGTCCGGGCGACGTGACTTGGATGTGGTGATCACCGGATCCAACGCCCATCTTTTATCAGGGGAGCTCGCCACGCTTTTGGCGGGACGCTATGTTGAAGTTCAGATTTTCCCGCTCTCCTATCCTGAATTCCGGACCTTCAACGGGTTGCAGGGTACCGACACGGGGGAATCCTTCAGGCAATTCCTGCGCTTCGGCGGACTGCCCGGACTGCATGAGTTCGGACTTTTGGCGGAATCGACGTTCCAGCCTTTCGTTTCGGGGGTCTACAATACGATCATGTTGAAGGACATTGTGAGGCGTCATCAGGTGCGGAACTATGCCTTACTCGAACAGGTCAGCCGGTATGTTTTTGACAACATGGGGAATCTCACGAACGCCAGCCGCATCAATGCGTTTCTGAAAAATAAAAAACTCTCGGTTGGAGTGGATACCATTTTGAACTATATGAAGTGGTTCGCGGAGGCCCATCTCACTCACCGGGTGCTGCTTTACGACATCAAGGGGCGCCGCCATCTTGAAGTGAATGAGAAACACTACGTCAGCGATCTGGGGTTCCGCACCGCCTTGCTTGGCTATCGTGCAGATGATATCAGCGGAATGCTGGAAAATGTGGTTTGCATTGAACTTCTGCGCAGAGGGTATCGTGTGTCTGTCGGGCGACTCGGCGCCCATGAGATTGACTTCGTGGCTGAACGGGATGGCATGAAAACCTATATCCAGGTTGCTTACCTGTTGCCCTCCAGGACAACCGTGGAGCGGGAGACTGCTCCCCTCCTGTCGGTAAAGGATAACTACCCAAAATTGTTACTGACACTTGACCGTGAGGTGGGTGATGATTACGAGGGAGTACGACGACTTTATCTCCCCGATTGGCTAAACGACGGGGAAGACAGCGGTACATTAGCGATCTGAAGCGCTTCAGATTAATGGTGCCCCCTGTAGTAACCGCCGTGTCGGCGGTAGTTTTCAAAGAGCGACGAACGTCGACGACCAACGGCTAAAGACCAATTTACTGAATCAAAAAACTATGATCAATCAATTGCGCAATCGTAATTTCTACCTGCTGGTGTTTGCCGACGTCATCGTATTTATGGTGTCGATATTCCTCGCCTATGCGGCCCGGTTCTCCACGCTCATTCCACATGGTGAGTTGCATCAAATGGTCAGTCAAGGGACAATATATCCCTGACTGGGTGCTGGTAGGCGCATCTCAGCGTTTTGGACCAACGACGAATGACCAACAGCCAATGATCTTTAATGTTGCGGGAATACAGGAATACGGTTATATTGCTCTCATGAAAGCTACTCTTGATATTCCGGATGTTTTATATCGTCAAGTTAAGGCCAAAAGTGCAATGGAAGGTCTCCCGATCCGCCTTGTG
>Ga0194060_10000972_pt1 | contig 20946 bp, 19 predicted proteins | sample SepL225m_MetaG_FD_163427 | JGI IMG/M metagenome (GOLD analysis project Ga0194060, IMG submission 163427) | Anoxic zone freshwater microbial communities from boreal shield lake in IISD Experimental Lakes Area, Ontario, Canada - Sep2016-L222-5m | ecosystem: Environmental > Aquatic > Freshwater >... | reverse complement strand
AGCAGTCCGCCGATTCGGCGGGTTGGTTCTAGGGCAATACTTTGTTTAACGAGGTATATCAGTATAATGAGTTGTTGTAATATTGTGTGAAGTGTTAATGGGCCCGTAGCTCAACTGGTTAGAGCAGTCCGCCGATTCGGCGGGTTGGTTCTAGGGCAATACTTTGTTTAACGAGGTATATCAGTATAATGAGTTGTTGTAATATTGTGTGAAGTGTTAATGGGCCCGTAGCTCAACTGGTTAGAGCAGCAGCCTTTTAAGCTGTTGGTTCTGGGTTCGAGTCCCAGCGGGCTCACTTCACTTCGTTCAGTCAATGCTCTGAGAAGTTGGTAGTTATTTTGCAGACAACTCAAACATATTTTTCAACTTCTTTTTAAGAATGGGAATGAGTCTCTCAGGGAATATTCCAATTTCTCCTTCTATCATACTCATAGGAATGCTCGAAAGTTTATGCAACACAATAGCAGAAGAATACTGAAGACCTGTGTTTTCAAAATCTGAATCATTGCTACTTATAATAAGATCAACTTCTGTGAGACTTTGAACCTTCGTAGTAATATAACATACAACCACAATTTGATATTTTCCCTGTGGTTTTGTAAGACAAAGGGCTGGTCTTCTTTTATGAGAATGAGAATTTTCAGCAAATGGAAATAACACACTTACAATAGGATACTTCATACTGTTTTAAAAAATAACAGGTTTAATTATTGCTTTAGGAGAGATATTTTCAGGTTCATCCTCGGTCTCTATCTCGAATACTCGAATTACTTCACGTATCATTTCATCTAAGTCGTCTATTTTATCCTGCTGATACGCTTTAGAAGGAGATGTAACTGGTGATACAGAGGATATTAATGCTACAATTTTTTTCCCTTTTGTTAAATTAAATGATTTACCTTTATATACAATTTCATTCATATATGAAGCCATATTGTTTCGAAATGTACTAACAGATATATTTTTCATATTTTATATAATACATTGTATTGTACAAAATGTCAATTTGTACAAAAGTGAATACTTATTGCAAACCTATTTAAAATACCTCTGTATATTTTCTCCATGATCCCATGCAATATCTTTCATCTCTTGTATTTCAGTAATAGAAAAGAATTTCACGTCAGTTATTTCATCTTTTTTTGTATGGATAGTTCCAGAATATGAGCCTGAAAAATAAAGAATATGACAGTGATGTTTTTTATTAGGAAAGAAATATTCAGTATAAAATTCAAATGTAGGAACAAATATTATATTCAACTCCTCTTTCACTTCTCTCACAACCGCATCAATAGCTTTTTCATGCCACTCGACTTTTCCTCCAACCAAACTCCATTTATTTTTTTCAGGTTCTTTTGCACGTTTTGCAAGAAGTACACGCCCGTCATCATCCAGAATAAATGCGCGAACTACAATCTCAAATCGAGGTTCCATACATTTTCGTAATAAATATTTTATACCACCAGATTGAGAATTTTTCCCTTTACATAAATTACTTTTTTTGGTGTATCAGTGACATATTTTTTAACTTTTTCGTCATTTAGCGCTTTTTTCACAACCGTATCTTCATCTAATTCATTCATTTGCAACTCTAACATTGTTCTTACTTTACCATTGACTTGAATTGGCACGTTCACACCAGTTTGTTGAATAGCCTTTTCATCTACCTCAGGCCAAGATGAAAGATGAATAGAAGAACTCTCTCCAAAGATATCTTTCCATATCTTTTCAGTCATAAATGGAGCATAAGGAGCTAACAATTTCAAAAACTTTTTTGCATTCTCAACAGATAAAACAGGATCAATTATTTCATTTTGATTATCTAATTCATTCATCTTTCTTTCGTCTTTAATCATTTTTTCACCCGCATCCTTTTGACTTTCATCTTTTGACTTTAGACTGGCTTCCCATTCATTTACAAACTCCATCATTCCTGCAATCGCAGTATTAAACTTCGTCTCTCCAATATCTTTTGTTACTCTCTGTACTGTTTTGTTCAGTTTAGAGACTAGTGTGAGATCTTCAGTTAGTGAGTAGTTTGAAGTAAGTACTGGGTAGCTTTGATAGAGGTTCCACACACGACTGAGAAAACGATACGCACCCTGTAAGGTAGAGGTTGACCATGCAATCTCCTGATTAAATGGTGCCATAAACATCTCATGTATACGTAATGTATCAGCTCCAAATTCTTTTATCACATCATCAGGATTTATCACATTTCCCCATGATTTACTCATCTTTCGATTGTCCTCTGCCAATACCATTCCCACATTTCTCAAACGTAAAAATGGCTCTTTGTAGTCAAGCATTTTGAGATCATATAATGCCTTAACCCAGAAGCGTGAATATAACAGATGAAGAACAGCATGTTCTGCTCCTCCTAAATACCAATCAACAGGAGACCAATCATTACCAGATGCCATAAATTCTGTTTGTAATGATGATATTACTTCTGACTTTAATTGATTTTGAGCAAAACGAATGAAATACCAACATGATCCTGCCCAGTTTGGCATCGTATCCGTCTCACGTCGTGCTTCACCACCACAATTTGGACATGTGGCTTTTACCCAATCTTCGGCTTTTGCAAGAGGAGATTCACCAGTACCAGATGGTTCATATGATTTCATATAAGGGAGTTCTAATGGAAGACTTTGTTCATCAATTGTGAACCATCCAACCATATCTTTTTTATTCATTTTTATACGTTCTGATACCGTTTGTTCCACCTCATTTGTGCGATATTTATTGATATCTTGTTTTTTGTCATTACTCACTTTTCTATCCCATTCACTAATTCCTTTTTCTGCGCATGTTTCACAATACACCATAGGTATCGGTTCTCCCCAATATCGTTGACGTGAAAAGATCCAATCTCGAAGATGATAACTCACAACTCGTTTTCCCCATCCCTTTTCTTCAAGAACATCCATAATTTTTATTGTAGCTTCGTGAATATCGAGTCCATTCAAAAAATCTGAGTTAATCATCGTTCCTTCTTCTTCCTGCACCTGACTCTCTTCTGTTATGTCCGATGTATTTCCATCTTTTGCAACAACAACTCGAATAACTTCTATTCCAAATTCCTTTGCAAATTGAAAATCACGAATATCATGTGCGGGAACACCCACAACTGCTCCAGTACCAAAGTTTCCTAATACAAAATCTGAAACATAAACTGGTAAATTTTTACCATTCAAATTGTTTAATGCATAAAATCCAGTAAAAACACCCGTCTTTTTTTTGCCTTCCATCAATCGTTCTTGATCAGTTTTTGACATTGATTTTTCAATATATGTTTTTATTGCATTCACGTCTGTTTCTTTTTCTAATTCTATCTCACCATTTAATATTTTCTTTACAAATGGATGTTCTGGAGCTAACACAATAAATGTAGCACCAAAATTGGTATCTGGTCGAGTCGTAAAACACACTACTTCAGCAATTCCTTCATCATCATATTCTTTGGACTTTTGACTTTTGACTTTTGACTTAATGATTTTATATGTAATATTTATTCCTTCTTTCTTCCCTATCCAGTTTCGTTGCATGGCAAGAATTCCCGCAGGCCAATCAAGCAAGTCAAGATCTGATAAAAGTCTGTCTGCGTAATCAGTAATGCGGAAAATCCATTGAGGCAAATCTTTTTTTGTGATAGGCTTTTGACAACGCTCATGAGTCCCGTCTGCAAGAACTTCTTCTTCAGCTACACCTGTTTTACAAAAATCACAAAAATATACTGACGTAATTTTTTTATACAATAATCCCATTGAGAAAAATTGAATAAACAACCACTGTGTCCATTTGTAGTATTCTGGATCTGTTGTTGAAAATTCACGACTCCAGTCATATGAAAGACCTAGATCTGACATCTGTCGTTTGAAGTTTGCGATATTGTCAGGAACCATGTCTATTGGATTACTTTTTGCTTTTATTGCTGCGTTTTCTGCAGGCAATCCAAACGCATCCCATCCCATTGGATGTAAGACGGAGTAGCCTTTCATACGAAAGTATCGTGCAATCACATCAGTTCCAGTAAAAATACGAACGTGCCCTACATGTAGCCCTGCTCCAGATGGATAGGGAAACATTGATAATGCGTAGATTTTTTTATTTTGTTGTAATTTTTCTGGAGTTCGGTATACGTCATCTTTTTTCCACAAATCACACATATTTTTTTCAAATTCAGCAGGTATAAATTTCTTTTTCATGGATATAATTATATATCATTTTTAGAAAAATTCTTGAGGTTCAACTTTCAATAAAAATTAAGTTATAATAGAGCCTATGGTTAGCTTCGACATTTATTCAAAATATAAAAAAACTCGAGCACGCTCAGGCATCTTTCAAAATGAGGAAAGAAAAATAATCACACCTCAGCTTGCAATTGTTGCAACAGAAGGCGAAATCAAAGGAATACCAAAAGATTATTATGAAGCTCTCAATATCCCCTATTCTATTGTAAATACTTTTCACATTGACACAAAAGATATTCTTCTCAAAATTGAGGCAGTGAACGGTATACATAATTTCAGCAAATTAAATAATATTGTCGCTTCTGATAGTGGTGGTTTTCAGGTATTTTCTCTCGGATTTGGTAAGGCTCATGGAGTAGGTAAAATGGGAATATTTCCCGATGAAAAATCAAATACCAAAAGTCAACAATCGAAAAGTGAAAAAGAAAATCATAATACCGATTCAGATAACCCTCTAATCATTACTGATAATGATGTAACATTTGAATTTAATGGAGCAAAAGTAACTCTTAATCCTGAAAAATCAATGGATATAGAACATCGTATCGGAGCAGATATCATGTTTGCTTTTGACGAATGTACATCTCCTCTCAATTCTAAAGAATATACAGCAGAAGCGCTTGAGCGCACACATGCGTGGTTACAACGAAGTATTATTGCGCACAAAGACTTTGCAGATAAACAGGCATTATTTGGAATTATTCAAGGGGGAGAATATGAAGATCTTCGAAAACAATCTGCGCAGTTTCTTGCTCAACAAGATGTTCCCGGATTTGGTATTGGTGGATCACTTGGCAAATCAAAAGATGATATGCATAACATTCTTGATTGGGTAATTCCATATCTTCCCGAAGAAAAACCAAAACATCTACTCGGTATAGGACAAGTTCGTGATATTTTTGAAGGTGTTGAAAGGGGAGTAGATTTATTTGATTGTGTAATACCAACTCGAGAGGGTAGACACAAACTCATATTTACAAAACATGGAAAAATATCTATCAGAAAAATCCGTCAAAATCATGATCTAATGAATACAGATCCAAAAAGTATCTTGGGTCAAGAAAAAGTCACCTACGCACAACTTGCACAATGGTTTACTCTCAGAGATCCTCGCGCATTCTTATACGCGACAATTTATAATATTGAATTTTATCTTACTCTCATGCGAGAAATTCAAGAGTCAATTGCTATGGGTTCATTTGAAGCACTCAAAAATGACTACTATAAGTTCTATTGATCTATCCCCCTTCTCGACTCCTCTATTTCCACTCAATATTTACCGCATTATCAAAATGATGGCACAAATACAAAAGAGAAGTGAACACTTGTTCATATTTTGAGGCTAATTTATCAAATGTAATTCTCTAGGAATAGTATCTCAGCCTCAATGGCCCTTTTTGAGACGTCGTTAAAGATAAATATATTTGGAGATAGGGGAGTAGGAAAAAAATTAAAAATTACCCTCCGATTCGTCGGACAGGTGAATTAAGAATGAAAAAACACAAAATAATGCTTAATTTTTAGTAGCCAAAATGGATCAAATTTCACGATTTTTTCCTGTTTCCAGACAACGCCTATTATATATGTTTGGAAGAATAGATGAGGCTAAATCATCATAATCACTAATCAGTACCACTTCTCCGCACTCTTCACCATCGGAGGAGAGGTCTGGGATAGACTGTAAGAACAATATAATGACTTTACTCTTTAGTCTATATTCCTATTCACAATTTAATGAACTTTTGTTCCATTTTTCACTGCTTTTTCTGGAATTAAAAACACTGGTTTTCCATCTTCTCCATCAGTGGCAATAAGCATCCCCTGACTTTCGAGTCCTCGCATCTGACGAGGTTCTAGATTTACTAAAACAGGTATTGTTTTTCCAACTAATTCTTCTGGGGTATAATACATAGCCATCGCAGTTAGAACCTGTCGTTTTTCATCTCCAAAATCAAACTCCAGACGCAGTAATTTATCCGCCTTTTGTACTTTTTCTGCTGTAATAATCGTTCCCATCTTGATATTAAGTTTGGCATAATCCTCGATCGTTATCTCATTTGATGGAAAAATTGGTTCAAACTCTATCTTCATCGCTTTTTTCATACTCTTTACAATTCCTGTTGCAATTTTGCGCACCTTTTCACTTCCCTCAATAGCTTTGAGCATCAACTCATCTTTTTTTCCTTCAGCTTCAATACGTCGTTGACGAATGGGAGTTAGCAACTCATTCATAGCAATAAATAACTTTTCTTTTACTTCCATATCCCCTACTTTTCCATTTCTGTATTGTTCTTTTAGGACTTCAACTTCTTCTTTATTTTTATTAAAGATATCATGATAAATAAACACTGTGTTCCCTTCAACAGTACCTGAATCTGTTGCATGTACACGATTTGGATCTGTTTTTATCATAAATACTTTTTTTCGCAACTCTTCTTCTGTGTCCGATAAATATATAGCGTTATTCAGACTTTTTCCCATCTTTGCATTACCATCTATACCAGGTAAATTGATCTGCATTCCAAACAATGCTTCTGGTTCATGTAATACTTTTACTCCGTATGTGTTATTAAACTTACGAGCCAATTCACGACAATCTTCAACCATAGGAGCCTGATCTTTGCCTACAGGCACTAAATCAGCATTGACACACAAAATATCACCCGATTGATGTATTGGATATATATAAAATCCAAGTGGTGTCGAGCTTTCAAATCCTTTCTGTGCAATCTCTGTTTTGATTGTTGGATTATGAGAAAGTTGTTGCATTGTGGCAAAATTTGCTAAATATATGAAGATTTCATGAATTTGAGGAACCTCACTTTGAATGTATACAGTCGTTTGATCAAAATCGATACCAACCGCATAATAATCGCATAACAACTCAGCAATACTTTCTTTCACTTTTGATGGATTATCAAAGTTATCAGTTAATGCTTGTACGTTTGCGATCATTACATATTGATCATACTCTGTTTGCAAAGCAACACGATTTAATAGAGATCCAACAAGATGACCAACATGCAATTTTCCCGTTGGACGATCCCCAGTCATAATACGCTTTTTCATATCAGTTTTTATATAAAAATAATAGTGGTTGCAAATTTATTTTTCCACGACAGCATATTCTCTCTTCCCTTTTTGGATCAAAAAATATTTACCGAATAATTCCCGATTTCGTGCACCATTCTGTTGAATAAGTCTCTTCGCTTCTCCTTTTGAAGCGACAAGTTTGAGTTCAACTAAGATACTTTCAAACTGAAATTGTTCTTCTGCCCCAAGTTTTTTATATGGCAATGACTTTTTTACAAATTCGAGCTGAAGTTCTGTAATGTCTTTTGCTCCTTGATCAAATAAAACGTGTGCCATCTCTTGACACATCTTAGCTATCTCCATATTATGGATAATAGATACTAATTCAAATGCGAGTACTTTCTGCAATGTTCGTGTTTCTTTTTGCGGTTCCCATTCTTTGATAATCGCTTCAATTTCGTTCATCGACTTAAACGAGAAATATTTCATCAGGGTAACGGCAAGCTCATCATCTTGATTTACAAAAAATTGATACAGTTGAAATGGATGAGTTTTCTCTGAATCAAGCCAAATACCTGCACCACCTTCTGTTTTTCCAAATTTTTTTCCAGTCTTTGGATTTACAATCAGAGGATACGATAAGGCAAATGTATGATGTCCTGATTTTTTACGAATGAGTTCAACACCTTGTACGATATTCCCCCACTGATCAGATCCGCCAATTTGCACATTTACACCATATTTTTCATGAAGTACGAGATAATCATACGCCTGCAATAATTGATAGGAAAATTCAGCATATGATATTCCTTCTTCTCTATCTATTCTTGACTTAACAGAATCTTTGTCAAGCATAGAATTTATGGGCACAAATTTTCCTGCATCCCGTAAAAAGTCTATCAATGACACATTCTCAAGCCAATCAGCATTATCAACCATAATGACGCGTTTTTCATCAAACGTAAAAAAATGGGCCATCTGAGACTTTAATTTTTGCTTATTTTTTTCTATCTGTTCCTTAGGAAGTATGGGACGTTCTGCATCTTTGCCACCTGGATCACCAATCATAGCAGTACCTCCACCAACTAAAACAATAATATTTTGTCCATTTTCATATGCGCGCTTTAAGATGCTTAGTCCCAATAAATGACCAACATGTAGCGCATCACCTGTTGGGTCAAATCCAAAGTATATACTGCTCCCCTTTTCAAAAACCTTTTCGATCCCAGGAGTTGATTGAAAAACTAAACCACGTTCTTTGAGAATGTCTAAAAATGAGTTCATACCTGAGATTATACCAAATTCAAGAAGTAAGAACTCAAGGAATAATCATCAATCCTATAGTTATATATGAATCCTATCATAACAATCTATAACTCTATCCACAATGACCGCTGATTTTATCAAATATTGTGGATACATAATTGAACAAATGAATAAATATATTTTTTCAAACTTGATTTGAACTCAAATCGAGAGTATTATATGAAGATATATGGATACATTAGACTTACTTGATCTTTGCAAAAAAACTCGAAGCGATGTCATTCGTTCTACAACTACTGCAGGGTCGGGGCATCCTACTTCTTGTATGTCTGCTACTGAATTGATGATAACTTTATGGTTTGATGATCATTTTTTTTATGATGATAAAAATCCATCAAACATTTCAAATGACAGAATAATCATGTCTAAGGGCCATGTGGCGCCCCTTCTATACTCTTTATATGAAACTGCAGGTTTTATCACTAGCAATGACATGATGTCTCTGCGAAAGATCACTTCCAAATATGAGGGGCATCCTACTGCCCGAATTCCCTATGTTGATGTAGCAACAGGTTCTTTAGGTCAAGGATTATCTGCAGGTGTCGGACTTGCAATTGGCATCAATTTACGTGTGAATAATAAAGAATTGATTATTGAAAGAACTCCTCGAGTATATGTATTGTTAGGAGACTCTGAAATGGCTGAGGGACAGGTATGGGAAGCTCTTCAACTTGCCTCACATTACAAACTTAATAATCTCATAGGAATTATCGACATAAATCGTTTTGGACAACGAGGAACAACAATGCTCGAATGGGATCTTCAAACCTATAAGAAACGTGTTGAATCATTTGGATGGAATGTAATTCTAATTGAAGATGGAAATAATCTAGAAGATGTGCAAGAAGCATATGAGTTACTCGAAAAAATTATCAATGGAAAATTACATAAAAATTTTAATCAATATTCACCAACCATGATTATTGCAAAAACAAATAAAGGTCATGGAGTATCATTCCTTCAAAATGCCGACGGTTGGCATGGCAAACCAGTCCCAAAAGATATGCTTGACTCTGCTCTCAAAGAAATTGGCGAAGTTGGAGATCTTCATGCCCAACTCCCCCTCCCATCCCCAACGGGAGTTGAAATTGCAAATAAGATTTCTGAAAACCCACAACACCAACTACTCACTGCAAACTACTCCTTACAAACTCTTGTAGCTACTCGTGAAGCATTTGGTGATGCACTCGTATCTCTTGGCTCATCACATAAAAATATTTTGTCCTTAGACGCAGAAACATCAAATTCAACATTTGCTGATAAATACAAAAAAGCATATCCAGACCGTTTTCTTGAGATGTATATCGCAGAACAAAATATGGTATCTGTTGGTGTTGCATTGTCTAAGATAGGATATATTCCTTTTATATCATCATTTGCCGCATTTTTAAGTCGTGCATTTGATCAGGTGCGCATGGCCCAATATTCATTGGCAAATATAAAGATTGTAGGAACTCACGCAGGAATATCTATTGGAGAAGATGGTCCATCACAAATGGCACTTGAAGACCTTGCAATATTTAGAAGTTTGGTAAATAGTGTGGTTCTCTACCCTTCTGATGCTACTTCTACTGTGGCATTATTTCATGAACTTGTCAAATATAATGGAATATCATATATTCGTTTGACTCGTGAAAAGACGCCCGTACTTTATTCAGACAAAGACTCCTTCATTATCGGCGGATCACATGTTATTCATTCTTCAGATAAAGATGTAGCAACAATAATAGGTGCTGGAATTACTTTACATGAAGCAATCAAGGCGTACGAAGAACTAAAAAATGAAGGAATTTTTGTGAACGTGATTGATGCGTATTCAATAAAACCTCTTGATGTTGCGACAATAAAAAATTATGCAAAAAAAACAAAAAAAGTAATCGTAGTCGAAGATCACTACCCTGACGGTGGACTCGGTGATGCAGTACAAAAAGCTCTAACAGGAGAACAGATTCAATTTACTCATCTTGCTGTAAATGATCTTCCTCGATCAGGAAAGCCATCAGAATTATTACGAACGTTTAATATAGATTCTCAAGCAATTATAGAAGCTGTTAAAAATATTTAGTGACCTAAAATTATCTTTATGGCTTCATAAAGCCCCCATATTGCAAGAAGTATAAATGCCATACTTCCAATATAGGCTATATATGAATTTTGAACTATTGCAACAGTACGTTTTGGAGAGATAAACAAAAAGATATTCAAAATCATATGTCCGAGCAACACGCCAACTGCAAATCCAAGTACATTTACCACATTAAATAATGATACATACCCTGCAAAATCATCCAGACCCAAAATAAAGGGAACTGAAAAAGATGCAATAAATAAACCCCAGAATGTTTTATGTATTGCAGTCTTCATATTCATCTGAGGAAGAATATATCTCAAAATTGGTGAAAAAATTCGATTGGTAATTGTGAGATATTTCAATTGAACTTTTACAAATTTTCCAAGTTTTTCAGGGACTCCTTTTTTATTTTCAAGTACATGCTCATATCCTTCTTCTGCCATACGAAGTAATACCAATGCTGCAATAACGATCATCATGGCAAGTAATATTTTTACCTCTCGAAAAAAATTCCATATCACCATAATAGACATGGTGCCCAAGGCATTGCCAAGTGCCGTGCCTATTTCAATCGCTATTCTATTCTTCCATCCAGGATATAGGCGCATTAAATTACCGATATATATTGCGAAGTCTACGGACGTTTTAAGATATATTGTCATACCCACTATCACATCAACCGATCTAATTTGCATCACTACATCCTCACCACTAAATTGGTTGAGTACGAGTATCAACAAATAAACTCCAAGAGATAAAATACCAAATATGACTAACGTAAGAATAAGAGGTATCCCCTGCTCTATCAATATTTTTGAATTCATGACTTTTTTCATACCCTATTATATATGAAATATCTTTTTAACTATACGCATAACTACATATATTAAAGAAGACATCAAAACTAATTTAATAAAATAAAAACTATCTAATACAGTCACCTTAAATGCTGAGGAGATAACTGGCACAGATACAATTATATAAATAGAAATGATTGGCATTATAAAAGCAAGAAAAAAGATTTTTGAAACAAGTTGATGAATGTGCTTAAAAAATGACCTGTGATTAAGCCACATATCGAGAAATACAAATGATTGATAAAGTACCATCATTGCAAATGCTGTTGTCTGTTTTTGGCTTATGGAGATATTTCCAAATATAAGGTATGGTGATAATATAAATACAGTTGCTATCGTACTACTAACTACAATATATTTCCAATCATTAAAAGAAACTAATACAGAATTTTTCTCGGGAGGTCTATTCATCACCTTATCCTCTTGAGGAGAAAAAGCAAGAGCTAAAGCGGGAAATCCATCTGTGATTACGTTGGCAAATAAAACCTGCACAGGATACAAAATAAGTGGAATCCCTGTTACAAAAGCTATTATTAAAGGAAGAGGCTCTGCAGCCATACAAGCAAATAGATATTTAACAACGTTTTGTATTCTTCTCACTATATGTCTTCCCTCTTCAATTGCATTCACGATCGTAGCAAAATTATCATCAGATATCACAAGATCTGCGGTTTCACGAGCAACATCTGTTCCCGACATTCCCATAGCGATCCCTACATCAGCTTGTTTGAGAGCAATAGCATCATTCACTCCATCACCTGTTACCGCAACTATCTCCCCCGTCTTCTGATACATACTCACAATTCGACTTTTATGCAGAGGTGTGGTACGTGCAAATATTCTCACGTTTGGTAGAATTTTAAGTAAATCATAATCGCTATATTTTTCTATTTGAGCCCCTGTTAAAATAATTTGATTTTCTTCTAATATTCCCAATTGTGTGCCTATAGACTCTGCGGTACGCTCATTATCACCAGTAATCATCACTACCTTTATGCCTGCTTCATGAGCTCTTCTCACCGCTTCTCCTGCCTCAGGACGTGGAGCATCATGGATCGCTACCATACCAAGAAATATCATATCTCTATGATGCTCTGACTCCATACCATTATTTTGAAGATGTTCCTCTTTATGTATTCCATGTTTATATGAAAAAGCCAATACTCGAAATCCTTTTTTTGCCCATTGTATTTGCATATCCTCAATAGTTTTTTTCACTTCTTGAGTCATCTCAAGTTCTTCCTTACCATCTTCAACTTTCGAACATATATCAAGAATCGATTCAGGCGCTCCTTTTGTATATGTGTATATATTATTTTCATTTTTTACTGTCATAGACATGCGCTTTGTTACTGCATCAAACGGAACTTCATGAATATTTTGCCATTCCTTTCGTACATCTTCAATATTTATCCCCAAATCCTCTGCAAGATACAATAAGGCTCCTTCTGTAGGATCTCCCAATACCGTTTTATGCCCATGATCATGAACATACACGAGGCTAGCTGTAGAACACAAAATGCCATTTTGAATGAGTTGAAGCTCTGACTTTACTTTTATATTAAGAGCTTTATGTTCTCGATGATGTGTATGCTTAAACCATATTTCCTTAACTTTCATATTATTCATAGTTAAAGTACCCGTCTTATCTGTTGCAATCACTGTAACATTTCCCAGTGCTTCGATTGCTGATAGTTTACGGACGATTGCTTTTCGTTTTGCCATTTCTTTTACACCAAGTGATAAAGTAACCGTCATCACGGCTGGAAGAGCTTCAGGAACTATAGCTACCGCAAGAGATGTTGCAAGTAATAATGCGGACATAAATGTGTGGCCAGTATAATATGCAAGTACAAATATTATTGAAGAAACAACAATCCCCACAAAACCTATTACTTTAGATAATTGAAGTAACTTACGTTCTAAAGGAGTTGGTGATTCCTTAACGTCTGATAAATTGTGAGCGATATTTCCAAATTTAGTGCGCATTCCAGTTATCGTGATTCTCATATATCCATGACCTTTTGTTACAATAGTCCCCATATTTACCTCATCATCTTTTCCCTTTAATACTGGAAGAGATTCTCCTGTTAAGGTTGATTCATTTATCTCAAGATTTAATCCTTCTAATATTATTCCATCTGCAGGGACCTTAACTCCTTCTTCAAGATACACAACATCACCGGGAACAAGTTCAGTACTAATAATCTCAATTTCTTTACTATCACGAATTACACGAACTTTAGTAATTGAAATTTCTTTTAGGCTTGCTATTGCTTCAGAAGCTTTCCATTCTTGATACAACCCAAATAATGCATTTAGAAAAACAATGAATAATATCAAAAATGCATCCACCATCTCACGAAGATATAAGGATAATATCGAAGCCCCAATAAGAAGAAGCACCAATACACTCTTAAATTGATCTAAAAAAGCATATAGTAACTGATGCTTTTTTCTCTCACTTATTTTATTTGGACCAAACTCCTTAAGTAGAATTTCAACCTGCGACTCTGAAATACCAGTATATTCAACCATAGTTACTTTACTATAACAAAAATATCTTCAATTTACTGCTTAGAATTGGAGCAGTTTTGAATTCATATGAGATTCAAGTCTCTTCAGCAACATAAGATGTTGGTGAGCCTTATGCATCGTATTTAAGATACGATTACTCAATTCATCTGCTTCTCTATAACTCACGGCTTTAATATTATGAGGAAAATAATGGAATATCTGATTTCTTCCTACTTTCCACGTCTCCCACATTTGCTCAGCAATTTCCACATTTGATCGCTTTGTTATTTTGACAAAAAGAGACCTATCCCCCAACTTTTCTTTTAGATTTGGCGAAAGTAATTTGCCAATTCTAAGATGATCAGAAACATATTCATCATGAGTAATAAATTTCATATCAACAAAGAGTTGTTTCAGAAATCCCTCATATGCTTTTGCATAAGGAAAAATGATAAAAGAATAATCATCAAATTGTAGTTTATTATCTTCAACAACTACTTTTTTGAGATATTCGCCTTGTTGTATAAGATCTTTTTGTGGTTGAGATAAATAATTCCAAGTAGAATTCAGTTGAGAAATTACATAATCAGTCATAATTTGATTATACCGATCTTCTAAAAAAATGTAAATAAAACAAATTATCGTCAAGAAATTACATACATAAAAAAAAACCACTCCTTTCGGAGTGGTTAAAATAATATGAATTTGACTTTATCCAAATATTGTTTGAAGATCAACCTTCAATCCGGGACTCATTGTTGTCTTAATGAATACAGATTGTGTATGTGCTTTTCCAACAGATTTGATGATTGCTACTGCATTTTCAACTATATTTGATGGCTCATGAGAAATTTTTCCTACCATCAAATGAACCAACGGAAACTTTGGTTCAGATCTCCATCGAATTGTTCCTTTTGTAAATTTTTCAGCAACTGCTTCAGGAGTTGGTGATACAGTACCTGCTTTTGGATTTGGCATCAAACCTTTTGGTCCAAGCACTTTTGCAAATTTTGCCAATTTTGCCATATAAGATGGATGAGCTATAAGCACATCAAAATCAATGATGCCTTTTTCGATATTCTCCAACGTTACATCGTCTACAATCTTAACACGGACACTTTTTCCTGTTGTATGTGGCATCTCTACTTCTCCCTTAATACCTGTTTCATCCACATTAATATGGAGCTCAACTGACTCGTCAAAGTCTGCCCATTTTATCTTTTTTAAAATCTCAAGAGAATCTTTAAGAGTATATATATTCTTTAAATCGACTTTCTTTAAGGATGCTTTATGTTTTTTTCCTACAATTTTTTTCTTTTGAAGTGAGGTCTCTTCACTTTTTTGAGTTTCACTTTTCGATTTTTTTGCTTTTACTTTTGTTTCAACCTCAGATTCTACATCCACTTCTTCACTTTTTTCTGCTTTTTTTTCTGCAGAACGTTTTTTTTGATCATCTTTTTGAGCCTTTTCTATATCCTCTAAACCGATGATGCGTGTACGAATTTTTCCCATAATTTATTTACAATATTTTTAATCGACTGACATAGCACTTTAATCCGTCAATCGTCCCAGTCTAAATCCGATATCCCTATAACGTCAACTTAACGTTGAGATCTAACGAAAAGATGGGCGTGCAATTTTTAACTCTCTACCTCTACTCCCATTGATCTTGCAGTGCCTGCAACAACTTTCATAGCTTTCTCAAGCTCTGTAGCATTCATGTCGGGCATCTTTTCCTTTGCAATCTCTTCTAACAATTCTTTACTCAATTTACCAACCTTTTCTGTATTTGGTTTGGCAGATGCTTTTGCTAAATTTAATTTCTTCTTTATCATTGCTGATACAGGAGGTAATTTAGTGATGAACGTGAACGTTCTATCAACGTATACTGTAATAACAGCCGGTATAATATTGCCTTTCAACTTTGCTGTTCTAGCATTATATTCCTTAATAAATTCCATGATTGGTACTCCATGTTGACCTAATGCAGGTCCGACAGGAGGTGCAGGTGTTGCCTCACCAGCAGGTAAGTTGAGTTTAATGAGTGTTTTAACTTTCTTTGCCATACTAAAAATACAAAATTCTAAAATCGTAACTAAACAACATATCTAGCTTTATACAGACTATCCTCAAGATGATAACTTAGCGACTTGAAGAAAATCAAGTTCAACAGGTGTTTCACGATCAAAGATTGAGACAAGCACTCTAACTTTACCTCGCTCATCATCGATAGCTTCAATCGTGCCAAGGAAATCTGAGAAAGGTCCGTCCGTAATCTTGACTGCCTCACCAACTGAAAATTTAGCCTTATATTTTGGCTGTTCCTGTTGTACAAAACGCATGATTGCATCGACTTCCTTTTCCGTAATAGGAGTTGGCTTGAGACCGGCTCCTACGAAACCGGTTACTCCTTCGGTGGTACGTACGACTAACCATGAATTGTCATTTAGAACCATACGGATAAGAACATATCCCGGAAAAACTTTTTCTGTAGCTTTTGATTTTTTTCCTTTTTTTACTACTACAATCTCACGAATAGGGATAACAACTTGAAATATCTTATCCTCTACTCCTAGACTTTTAACGCGTTGCTCAAGATTTTCTTTAACTCGCGCTTCATATCCAGTCTGAACATGAATAACATACCATTTTGCATCTTTATCTACCACAGGAGCCTGAGGAACTTCTACAACTTCTGGTTCTTTTATTTCTACTTCGTCTGTCATATTTTAAGATTTTATATAATGTATTGAATTATTCGATCTACTCACAACACATCTTTTGATCTAAAGGTAAGTATAAACTACTATGAAACAAAAAGACAAGCTGTCTTATTATCTCGAAAGAGTAACCATCTCCAAACCCTTAGCTAACAAGATGTCTATTATACCGATATATATTCCAATTATCAAGGAGATTATTACCACAACCAACGTTAAGCGGACTGTCTCTTGACGTGTTGGCCAACTCACCTTTTTCAACTCATCAAATAAATCCAGAGCTATCTTAGGTTTGGTCATTGTTTTTGCCATGCTTTTTGCTGTCATGTGTATATTCTATCATATTTCAAAAATAGTTTCACAGAAAATACATAAAATATCTGGGTAATACTTTATACTTAGAGTTTTATCCTTTATACTTCTAATGTATGAAACGTGTGTTAATAGTCTTTTTTCTTATATATTCTCTATTTTCTATTTTTATTCCTTTATCAATTGCTCAGGAAAAACAAGAATCTACTCGCTATAAAATTGAGCTCACCCCCCTACAAGATACATCGTCTGATGATAAAGATAGCAATCAATATAACATGCTAACAGAAGATGAACAAATCGAATTTGAAAGATCGGGAATAGTGATCCGAAACAACTCATTCAATAATTCTTTTGGAATTGCAATATCAAGCAATAAAATATCTTTTGAAGAAGTTGAATCACAATCATCAACAAATATGCAATCCTTGGATATAAAACTGATTTCAAATACAAATATGGATGGACGAGTTGTAATAATCCAAGATCAACTTCTTACCCATGTTACGGCTAACACTCCCATACCAAATACTTCTTGCGATCTCGATTCATGTTCGTTGTCCAAATCACAACAATGGCAAGACAGTAGTAACATAGGATATGGATATAATATATCAAGCAAATTTGCTCCAAGTGATTTTCAAAATATTAATATGTATAGACCTCTTCCTAGCATAAATCGAAAAGAATCTCCAACTACTATTCTCTCAACAAAAATACCCATACAAACACTAGATGGTCAAATCACTTTTAAATTTATAAAATCTAGAACATTTATTGAAGGAACATATGTTCATAATTTGTATATTATTGCGATACCTGTGTACTAAATATATGAGATATCTATCAAAATTTCTTTTTCTATATATACTATTTGTTTATTTTTTTTGCGTACCATTGTATTCAACCGTTCGTGCACAAATAAATACAATATTTGTATCCCCCACCCTTATTGATGCAGTAGTAAAACCGGGGAAATCAATAACGATCCCCTATCTTATACAAAACCAAGGAGAGAGCGGAACTATGAAAATATCTCTTGTACCTATAGAATTCAGAGACAAGAGTAATAGTGTCAATCCTCTTTTTAACCAAACTCCAGCTATTCCATATACCATCAATGATGAATCAGCTACTATATCCGACCCTTTCTTAATTCAATCAAAAAGTTCAAAAAAAATATCAGTAACCCTCAACGTTCCGCAAGCAATACAATATAAAGATTATTATCTCGGCCTAACTATCGAACTATTACCCCAACCCCCTACAAATGGAAATGTTAATTCTCAAATACATCCCATGATTATACCCCTTATATATCTTTCCATTTCTGACACAAGTTATACAACCAATTCAGGAAAGATATCGCAATTTACCACTCTTGCACCTTTCTTTCGCTTTCATCTAGGAGATACAATTGTGGATATTTTCGATTCTTCTGATCAGATTCCTATTCTTTTATCAATAGTAAATTTTGGAAAATATCGTATAAAACCAAAAGGCTCAATAATAATCACTTCATCGATTGGTCAAAAACAAGAATATAAAATACAGGATCAATATATATTGGCCGACTCAGAAAAAACAATAAGTATTGGCTCAAAAGAAAAACAATCCTGCTCATCCAATAATAAACGTGATATTTGTAATCAACCCTACTCTCTATTATTATCTCAAGGAAAATTTGGGTGGTATTCTATTACGAATGCAATATCATTTGGCAATAATACATCTATTTTATATGGTCATACGAATTTTATTGCGCTTCCTTTGGGACTTATTTTCTATACTTGTCTAATTGTTTTCTTTTGTATATTTTTTTTCCTATTTTTCAAATTCAAAGTGAAGAAAAATTAAAATGTTTTGTAGCATATAGTCTATTGTTTGATGAAGCTCTATAGTATATCATTCGCAAATGAAACATATAGATAGACTATTTACATCTTTACGTCCGTACATTATCGAGCTAATATTAATAGTATTAGCCCTTTGTATTTCAGTTTTTGCAGTATTTTTTTACTTTCATACAATAACCCCCATCGAAAATAGCGAAAAGATTTCTGAGTCTATAACCGAATCAAAAAATACAACAATCCTCGTTGGAATTGAAGTTTCTGGAGCTATCACACATCCCGATGTATATGAAGTGCCACCTCAAACACGTTTAAAAAAAGTAATTGAACTTGCGGGCGGAATCAATTCAGATGCAGATCTTGAGTTTTTTTCAAAGAATTTTAATCTAGCCAACTATGTCCTTGATCAAGATAAAATATACATTCCTTCACGTAAAGAAACACGAAATACCTCTATTCCAGAAACATATACATCTTTTGGGTTACAAAAAATTAATGGATCCAATACCAAAGCAAAAATAAAAATAAATACTGGATCTCAATCAGAATTAGAAACTTTACCCGGTATAGGAAAAATAACAGCAGAACATATTATCACAAACCGACCCTATACTACCATCAGTGAATTACTCAGTAAAAAATCTGTTAAAAAAAATATTTATGAACAAATCCTAAATCTTATCGAATTATAAGAATGATAAAGATTAAACATAAAAAAAAACACAACATGATCGCTCTTTAGAATTTCTCAAAATAAATATGCCTTCATGGTGGACACCTCATATTTTCGATAGTATATACAATGGTCTTCTTCCTGAACCACATGCCTCACTAATAAAAGGAATAGTATTTGGTATCCCACTTTCAAAATCTTCATATCTTTATCAACAATTACAGATAGTTGGCTTATTGCACATAGTGGTCTTATCTGGAATGAACATCTCAATTCTTTTACAAATTACTCAAACAATTCTCGGTCGACTTAGCAAAATATATGTGAATATGCTAAGCATACTGATTCTCATAATATTTATTAGTTTCGTAGGTATACAAGCCCCAATTCTTCGAGCAGGCATTATGGGTTTATTAACGCTCGTATCTTTATTAACTGGTAAAAAAAGGACAACCCTTCTCTTACTATTAGTGAGTGCTGTGATTAGCCTTTGTATATGGCCTGAATGGATTTCTAGCATCTCCTTTCAACTTTCATATGCAGCAACAGTAGGGATTGTCCTATTTGGCCAAACTCAAAAAAGTCAAGAAGTTGGACAATCAATATTATCAAATTTTTTCAATTATATTAAACAAGAACTCAGAATAACAATGAGTGCGCAGATCTTCACAATACCCTTAATAGCTTATCATTTTAGACAATTATCAATTATTTCTCCTATTGCAAATATAGTAATAAGCTGGACAATTACTCCAATAATGATACTTGGTTTACTACTACCCATCATAAATGAACTCAAATTATTATCAATTCCAACAAGCTATATTCTATATATTCTTCTTCAATTTCTCATTTTGACTGTAAATATATTATCATCAATTCCTTTTGCAAATATTTCATGGTAATGCTCTAGGCATATTTTAATTCAATTTAATTGAGCTACAATTATGGAAAGTCTTATCTCACGTCATGTTATTCTTAGCATTTTATTTCTATCAATAATAAGTTCAGCACTATTTCTATTCAAAATATTTGATAATCAACAGAAACTTGTATTTTGTGATGTTGGTCAAGGAGATGGAGTGTATATACGACTAAAAAATAGCATTGACATACTTATTGATGCGGGACCTGAATCAACAGGAATGAGCGAATGTCTCAATAAAAATATGCAACCCTTTGATAAAACTATCGATTATGTATTTATCACTCATCCTCAAATAGATCATTATGGCGGTCTAATATCAGTTTTTGGACACTATACGATTAAACATTTATATGTATCCCCTATCATCTCAACTAATGTGTTATATACACAATTACTCAAG
>Ga0194060_10000971_pt1 | contig 20957 bp, 20 predicted proteins | sample SepL225m_MetaG_FD_163427 | JGI IMG/M metagenome (GOLD analysis project Ga0194060, IMG submission 163427) | Anoxic zone freshwater microbial communities from boreal shield lake in IISD Experimental Lakes Area, Ontario, Canada - Sep2016-L222-5m | ecosystem: Environmental > Aquatic > Freshwater >... | reverse complement strand
CACCAGAACTAGGAATCCATCGCGCGCAGGTTGATGCAGTCGGAACGATTTTTGTGAGCGAAGATGTGATTCGTACAGCGCTCCTACATTTCGATGATTTAGAGATTCGTGAGAATTTAGGGGTAGCACTCGGAACTGCATGGGATGAAGCTCTTGAGCCTTACCGTGGAGTTGATTTACAGGAAGTTCAAAGACTCAGAGCGATATGATGTATTTATGACATCACAAGCTCCTATGACTTCAACAGAACGTCGCCAATCAATTCTCTATATTGGAATTGCACTCATTCTTGCAGTGGCACTTGGCGGCGGTTTGGTAAAAGTTGGTGCAGGTTTCGCAGCACGCAATGCAAATGGAATTACTGTGACAGGGTCTGCAAAGACATCAGCAACTGCCGATAACGTTGTCTGGATATTGAATGTCTCACTTACTCGACCAACCGTTGCCGAAGCTGTTACAAAGGTAGGAAACGATGTCGCGTCAGTAAGTAAATACCTGACCGATGGTGGAATTCCGGCCGATGCACTTACTTTAGGATCAGTTTCAACCTATGCTAACGAGCAGTGGGTCAATGGCAATAACACTGGAAAGATTCTTAACTATCGCGCATCCCGCGATGTTGTTGTTCGTTCGAAAGATGTAAAGCTCATCTCCAAGTTATCTCAAGGAATCGGCACCATCTTGCAGCAGGGTGTGACCGTTAATAACTATGGTCCTCAGTATTACCTCTCCACTCTTCCTAAGCTTCGTCCACAACTTCTTGAAGAAGCGATGAAGGATGCAAAGATCCGAGCTGAAGCAATTACTAAAGCTGTAGGCGGCAAGGTCGGTTCAGTGCAATCCGTAAAATCTGGCGTATTCCAGGTGACAACACCAGATTCAACGCTGACCCAAGATACTGGCGCATATGACACATCAAGTATTGAAAAGACTGTGACATCAACAGTCTCAGTTACCTTCTCCGTAAAGTAATTTAGAGCGGAATATTGCCGTGGGAACCACGGCGGTAATCAGTCTCAGCAAGCACTTTTGCGATAGCGCTACGGGTCTTATCGGGCTCGATCATTTCATCGACTGCGCCGATTTCGATTGCGCGAGCAACACCGCCTGAAACTTTCTCGTGTTCGGCAGCTAATTCAAGCTCCATATCCTCGCGTTGATCTGCTGGAAGATCTGCAAGAAGTCTGCGGTGCAGAACTCGCACAGCAGCAACGGAACCCATGACAGAAACTTCTGCTTGCGGCCATGCAAAGATGCGAGTGGCACCCAATGATTTTGAATTCATTGCAACGAAAGCTCCACCGTAGGCCTTACGAGTAATCACGGTGACGCGCGGAACGACGGATTCAGCGAATGCATGGAGCAACTTGGCGCCGCGACGCACTGCGCCTTCCCATTCTTGACCGATGCCAGGTAAGAAGCCAGTGACATCTGCAATCACAATTAACGGAATTCCGAATGCATCGCAGGTGCGAACAAAGCGTGCAGCCTTTTCAGCGGCTGCAGAGTCCAAGACACCACCGATGACTTGTGGGTTATTAGCAATAACGCCGACTGTGCGGCCCCCAAAGCGACCAATCACAGTGGTCATATTTTCAGCCCACATAGCTAGGAGCTCAAGTTTTTCGCCATCCTGATCGAGAATTGCATCGACAAGTGGATGGACTTCGTAGATACGTTTTGCAGAATCTGGAACCAGATGTGCAAGTGGAACATCTTTTACCGCCACTGACATCAAACCTTGATTGGCAAAGAGCGAAACGAGATCTTTAATCTCGCGAAAAGCAATATCTTCAGATGGCGCAATGACATGTGCAACACCAGAGTTCTTACTATGTGCTTCAGGGCCACCGAGCAACGCCATATCAACAACATCACCAGTAACTGATTTCACAACGTCTGGGCCAGTGACAAAGATGCGCCCTTCGGGTGCAAGGACTACAACATCAGTCAACGCTGGGCCATATGCACCGCCACCTGCTGTGGGACCAAGGACCAGAGATAACTGTGGGATGCGACCACTTGCTGTCACCATTGCTTGGAAGACTTCTCCAAATGCGTTGAGAGATGCAACGCCATCGCTGAGCCGCGCACCACCTGAGTGCCAAATTCCAATGACAGGAACTTGTGCGCCCATTGCAGATCGATAAGCCTGAACAATTACTTGCGAACCTTCAATACCGAGTGCGCCACCTTTTATTGTGGGATCAGATGCGAAGACAACAACTTTATTTCCCTTTACCAAACCAGTTGCTGCAACCATTCCGCAATTGGTTCGTGCAAGCAGGAGTTCGTACTTACCGTCATCTACGAGTTTGGCGATTCGTGCCTCGGGGTCGAGCACTGAGTCAGGTGTTGCCATAGGTCTAGGTTAGAGCGATTTAAATACAAGTACTACGTTGTGGCCGCCAAAACCGAAGGAATCATTGAGCGCTGCGATATCTCCCGAAGGCAATTGGCGTGGTGTGTCACGAACGACATCAACGGTCACAGCTGGGTCTAAGTTTTCAATATTAATTGTTGGGGGAGCAAGGCGATCTTGCAGCGCCTTGACGATAAAGACAGATTCAATTGCTCCGGCGCCGCCGAGTAAGTGGCCCGTCATTGATTTTGTTGCAGATACTGCAACATGATCGGCATCTGCGCCCAGCGCTTTGCGGAGTGCATTTGCTTCAGCAACATCGCCTGCAGGAGTTGATGTTGCATGCGCATTGAGGTGCACGATGTCTTTAGTCGATAGACCTGAATTTGCGAGTGCGAATTTAATTGCGCGCTGTACTCCAGAGCCATCTGGGTCTGGGGCTGCGATGTGATAGCCATCTGAGGAAAGACCTTGACCGCCGATTTCACAGTAAATCTTTGCACCGCGCGCCTTTGCATGTTCATACTCTTCAAGTACAAGAACTCCGCCGCCTTCGCCAAGTACGAATCCATCGCGATCGCGATCATAGGGACGAGATGCACGCTCTGGTGCATCGTTACGAGTTGAAAGTGCTTTCATTGCTGCAAAACCAGCCATCGGTAGTTGATGAATGGCAGCTTCAACGCCGCCAGAAACAACAATGTCTGCGCGATTATTTTTAATCATTTCATAGGCATAGCCGACAGCTTCAGCGCCCGATGCACATGCACTGACGGGAGTGTGCACGCCAGCTTTTGCTTGAAGTTCGAGGCCCACATTTGCAGCAGGTCCATTAGGCATCAACATCGGGACAGTGTGTGGGCTGACTCCGCGTGCGCCTTTTTCATTGAGATTAACAAATTGATCAAGGAGTGTGATGACACCGCCAATGCCGGATGCGATAACAACTCCGAGGCGTTCCTTATCGATCTCATCAGGAGAGCCTGCATCTTTCCAGGCTTCACGAGATGCAACGAGTGCAAATTGTTCTGAGCGATCAAGGCGGCGCATTTCAACGCGCTCCATCTGATCTGCTGGCTCTATCGCAACGCGCGCAGCGAAGTGCACGGGTAGGAGCTCGCGCCAATCTTCAGTAAGAAGTCTGACTCCACTGTGGCCGGCCAAAATAGCCTTCCACGTTGAATCGACATCTCCACCGAGAGGGGTGGTGGCTCCAAGGCCCGTAACGACTACGCGACGTTGTGACATTCGAGAATTCTTCTAGTTATGCAGCAGCGTTAACGATGAAGTTAACAGCATCGCCGACTGTAGCGAGATCAGTTACCTTCTCATCAGGAATCTTTACGCCAAAGCGCTCTTCGCATGCGACGACAACTTCAACCATGCTGAGTGAGTCGACTTCAAGGTCATCAGTAAAGTTCTTATCGAGTTCGATTGATGCAGCTGGAATGCCTGCTACTTCTTCAACGATCTCTTTGATTCCTGCAAGTACATCTGCTTGTGACAGCGCCATTATTTTTCCTTCTCTGTTCTCACTAGTACTTCATTTCTTGAGGTTGCAATTGTCTACGAAAGAGGGGCTTACTTCCCAGTAAATAGGAGGTTAATTCCGAAAAAATTATGGTTTAGGCGGTAATTTCACAACTTGCCCCGCATAAACGAGACCTGCGCCATACCCAATGAGAAGCGCCAATTTTCCATGGAGCTCGGGGTGTTTCTCAAGAAGAGCATCCATAGCCAAAGGAATTGATGCAGCCGATGTATTTCCATTTTTACGAATGTCATCTGCAATGATCACTGAATCTGGCATATCCATCTCTTTCGCCATTGTTTCAATGATGCGCACATTTGCTTGGTGTGGAATAAATGCATCGAGATCGTTGACAGTAAGCCCTGCAGATTCAAGTGCCTTCACTGCAGCTTTGCTCATAGAAAATACAGCCCAACGGAAAACTTTCTGACCCTCTTGAGTGATGTTCGGCCATTTGCTGCCAGCCTTGGTTAATTGAGTTTCAACATCGCGCACATCGATCCATGATGGATTCATAAGAATTGCATCGCGGCTATCGGCATCTGATCCCCATTCGACCGGACCAATGCCAGCTTCTTGCGAAGCCCCAATGACAACAGCTCCTGCACCATCGGCAAAGATAAATGCGGTGGCGCGATCGTCGGGATCTGTGAAATCCGAAATCTTTTCAGCGCCAATGACTAATACCGTCTTTGATGTTCCCGCTTTAATAAAATCGTGAGCCATCGAGACGCCGTAACAGAAACCTGCGCATGCAGCATTGATATCAAAAGCGGCAGCTTTGGGATGTCCTAGCCGTTGCAGGATTGCAGTGGCCGCAGAAGGTGCCTGAAAAGGAAAGGTAATTGTTGCAACGATGATGGTGTCGATATCGGTGATAGAAAGTTTTGCTTTCTTCAGCGCATCTTCAGCAGCCCAGGTAGCCATATCAAGAACAGTCTCTGTCTCATCGGCAAAGCGACGCGCTTCAATGCCGGTACGTTGCTGAATCCATTCGTCGCTGGAATCAATTCGGATTGCAACTTCGTCATTGAGAACCACGCGCTTGGGGCGATATGAACCGACTGAGAGTATTTGGCTCTCGCTTCCGGTCTTTGATGCAATCGTCTTCATTACCTGCCTCCATGAGTTGCAACGAATGCACGCGCTGCATCGAGATCATCTGGGCTCTTCAGTGCGAACTGTTCGATACTAGGCGCAGCGCGCTTAATAAGTCCAACGAGCGTGCCAGCGGGTGCAACTTCAATCACGCCTGTTACACCGAGGGATACAAGAGTCTCCATACATAAATCCCAACGAACAGGGTTGGCAATTTGATTGACGATACGACCCAGAATTTCAGCGCCATCATTTATTACGGCGCCATCTTTATTGGAGAGAACTCCAACCGTTGGTGGCGTTGGTGACATCGTTGCAGCAAGTGCGCGCAGTGGTTCAACTGCTGGTTGCATGAAAGCAGTGTGGAATGCGCCAGCGACTGCAAGTGGGCGAACGCGAGCGCCTTCGGGAGCAAGTTGCGCAATCGCATCGAGATCACCGGCTGCAACAATCTGTCCGCCACCATTGTCATTGGCTGCAACCAGGCCTAAATCTGCAATAGCGCGCAGAACAACGCTGCGATCTCCGCCTAACACAGCAGCCATTCCTGCTGGAGTAATACCTGCAGCCTTTGCCATTTCAACACCGCGAGTGCGTACCAACTTCATCGCATCTACTGGAGTCAGAACTTCTGCAAGTGCTGCTGCAGTAATTTCTCCAACAGAGTGGCCGGCAACATACGAGAATGAGCCAGTGGCACCCAGTGCATGCGCACTAATCAACCCTGCGGCCACAATCAGTGGTTGTGCATTGGCGGTATCTTTAATTTCATCAGCATCGGCAGTTGTGCCTAACCGAGCAACATCAAGGCCAATTGCCTCTGAGATTTCTTGCGCCATTGCCCGTAACTTCGAATCTTCCAGCCATGGGCTGAGCATTCCGGGCGTTTGTGAACCTTGCCCCGGAGCGATGATGGCGAGCATGTACTTAATATATTGGGTTACGACTGAGTAACAAGCCAATTCAGAGCAGGCATGCTCAGCTTTACGAGACTCTCTCGTTCTGTAGTCGATTGATGTGAATATCTGCATGGGCTGCAAAATCTGGGTAGAAGACATTTGCTTCAGCAACATCGTTGCGATGGCGAGCCATATAGATCAGCTCATAGATGGAGAGAAGAAGAATTGCTGGAAGTAAATCGATGCTTCGCTTGAGAAACCAAGGAGTTCCATTTTTAAGCATCCAAATAATCGAATCTTTCCGGCTTCTATTATTGGTGCGGGTAAATTTCACAGCATCAACTTCAAATCCACGCATGCGCAGAAGATGAGCAAAATTATCTGCAATAAATTGATGTCCATGACGGCTGGGGTGCATGCGGTCTACATGCCACTTATCGCGGGCGTAGATAGTCTCTAGCGATCGAGTCTCGAGCAAAATGGAGCTATAACGATGGGCCATCTTGCGAGTTATCTGGTTAACAGCGTTAACACGGCGACGACATACGCGAGCAACCAAACGTGGCATCGGAACAATCTGTGTTGGATCGTGAAGTTCGAGCAACATTGAAGTTGCCCCCAACTCTTCTATCTGTCGCAGAGTCTCGTTGAGGTTTTCCTCAAAGACTTGAGGTGAGAAACCATTACGCAATAAATCATTTCCACCCACAATGACCGCAACAAGTTCTGGTTCGTGAATCAGAATTTTTGGCAATTGATCGTGGAGAACTTCCTTTGATTGTGCACCTGGACGTGAAGCATTGATATAGATGAGCGGCTCAGTGAAAGCTTGAGCTAAGTGATATCCCCACCCAAAATGGTTTCCAGATTTATCTGAATCTCCAACACCCGATGCGGCGCTATCTCCAATAATTGCGAGCGTAAGTGGCTGATCCATATTAGGCCGCCTTCACAGGGTGCATCGTGTCCAGCTTAAAAATAGTTGCTGACCACGGGAATTTCTCTGCTTGAAGTCGGCAGCGATCTGAAAGCGTGGGATCCTCTTTTATTTCATCGAGAATTATTTGAACAGCATCGGCAAAGGCAGCGCCATTGTTTGCCGCTGTAAGTCCTACGAAATCACCGTTATCTTGAGTGAGGAACTCACCGACTGCACTTGTTTCAGATGCAACAACGGGAGTTCCGCTGGCCAAAGATTCAAGCGCTGCGAGGCAAAATGTTTCAATGGGACCTGGAGCAAGTGAGACATCGGCAGATGCAATCATTTGAGCAAGGAGGTTCTTATTTGCAACGTAACCCCAGAAAGTCACCGGAATATCGCGAGATGAGTCATATAACTTCTTATGGAGTGGGCCACTGCCGATATAGACAAGGCGCGCATTGATTCCACGGCTAAGAAGTTCGCGTAATACTTGAAGAGAACGCTCTGGCTTCTTTTCAGGAGAAAGGCGACCACAGTGGACTAGGAGAACTTCGCCACCCTTGATCATCTTTGCACGAAGTTCTTCATTGCGATGAGCAGGTGAGAAAGTTTCCAGATCAACCCCGAGCGGAACCCGGATGACATTCAGTGTGCCAATCTCATCAAATTCAGCTGCTGCGAAATTAGTAGTTGTCACGACAAAATCAAATCGTCCAGCCAGACGTGTGTTATGCCAGCTCACAAAACTCTTGAGAGGTATTCCGAAGTAGTTCTTGACTAATCCGCGCAGAGTTTCATGGCTAAAGACAATTGCCGGAATATTGCGTTTCTTCGCCCAGTTACCTAAACAAGAGAGAGTAAAGCGATCTGAGACTTCAATGCGGTCAGGTTTGAGTGACTGCACAATGGTTTTGACTTGGCGATTAGATTTAATGACGCGATATCCACCACTAAATGGAATCACCCATGAAGGAAGTGTGATGCAGGCACCATGGGTTGTGTTCTCGCGAGAGAACCTCTTTCCTGGCACCACATAGATAAAGTCGTGACCAATTTTTCCGTATTCAGTGCCAAGGTTATGAAGGGTTGTCTTAATGCCACCTGATTTAGGTCCGTAGAAGTTGGCAATATGGATGATCTTCATGCGACCAAACCTCGCTTTCGTGAAATTTCAAAGATTGCATCTCGATAGTGCTCAATCAATTGAGCGTTGATGTAATCCCATGTGCGGTGTTCGACTGCGCGACGTGCGGCGATCTGCATAAGGTCGAAAGAGCTATGAGAGCGCAGAGTTTCAACGGCCTCAAGCAGAGCATGAGAATCAGCGGTATCAATGAGTAGCCCAGTTACGCCGTGATCAATGAGATCTACAGGGCCACCAGAATCTGGACCAATGACGGGAACACCGGATGCGAGAGCTTCTTGAATAGCCTGACAGAAAGTCTCGTGCTTGCCTGTGTGAACAAAGATATCAAATGATGCAACGTAGCGACCGAGCTCTGTTCCGGATTGATATCCGACAAAGCGTGCATTCGGTAGCTCTTTTTTAAAGCGAGCAGTTGCTGGTCCTTCGCCTACGATGACAAGCTGAATATCTTTCTGTTGATCAAGAATTGCTAAGTCAGAGAGACGCTTCTCATTTGCAAGGCGTCCAACATAACCAACAATAAATTTATCTCGCTCGCCTGTGATATTTGCACGCAGTGATTCATCACGACGTGATGGTTGAAATTTGACGAGGTCAACTCCACGCTTCCAGAGTCGAACATTCTTCACTCCACTTGATTCCAGATCACGACAAGCCCATTTCGATGGAGCAAGAGTGATATCGGATGCTTGGTGAATACGTGAGACCCACTTCTTCAAAGTGTTATGAGCGATTGTTAATCCGTAGTGACGGGCAAATCCTGCAATATCTGTCTGATAGACCGAGACAGTTGGGATATCCATCTTCTTGGCAATACGTGCGACATAGTGGCCGAGAAAAATGGGTGATGCTAAATGAATGACATCAGGTGCGAAACCTTCAAGAAGTGGTTCAAGGAATTTGCGGGGGACTCCCATAGGAATTAACTTCTTCATCGAGATGCTTGGTACATGCTTGATCTTGTAATCAAGGTATCGAGTTGGAGCGCCTTCACTCTCGGGTGCAATGATGAGAACTTCATGGCCCTGCGCTTTGCAATATTCAAGAAGTCGCAAGACTGAGTTGGTCACGCCATTGACTTGCGGCAGAAATGCTTCGGTGACGACTGCGATACGCAACTTCGCAGGTGTCCCAGACTCGATCATGGTTGCAGAGTGAGGGGTGTGAGCATCCGAAAGATCCCCAATGAGGTTACGTGTTCCTGAATAGAAGGTGAAGTATTGGTTGAGGGTTTCACGCTTCACAAAGAGGCTACCCGTCAGTAACATAAGCGCCATGAAGATTGCAGTCTGCGTCAAACAAGTCCCTGATTCATGGGCTGAGAAGAAGATGGTCAATGGTCTGCTCGATCGCGAGAACGTTGATGCAGTTCTCAATGACCTTGATGAATATGCAGTCGAAGAAGCGCTCCGTATTGCAGAAGCTCATGGCGGCAATGAAGAAGGTGCGCCCAATACAGTCACTGTGATTTCTATGGGTCCAGATCGCGCAACTGAGGCGGTACGTAAGGCGCTATCTATGGGCGCCAATGACGCAATTTTAGTGAGCGATAGCGCGCTCGCAGGTTCTGATGCGCTTGCAACATCGAGTGTTCTTGCAAAGGTGATTGCAGATGGTGGATTTGACATCGTCATTTGCGGCACAGAATCCACTGATGCTCGCATGAGCGTTGTACCGGCGATGATCAGCGCTCGCCTTGGATGGGCGCAACTGACATTTGCTTCAAAGGTTGCAGTAGATTCTGTCGGCAAAGTTTCGATTACTCGCGTGACAGAAGCTGGCGTCGATGAAATCTCTGCAGCATTTCCTGTCGTTATCAGCGTTGTAGAAAAGATTAACGAACCGCGCTATCCATCCTTTAAAGGAATCATGGCCGCAAAGAAGAAAGTCATTGATCAGAAAGATTTAGCAGCAGTTGGTGTATCGGCGCAGAGCGCATGGTCACAGGTTAACGATGCAACACCACGTCCTGCGCGCGCAGCTGGCATCAAAGTTACCGATGAAGGCAATGGCGGGCAAGACCTTGTGAACTTCCTGGCAGAGAAGAAGTTGATATGAGCACCGTATTAATTCTTGCTGATTTTTCAGGCGATAAAGCCAGTAAAACAACGGCAGAGCTTGCAACAGCTGCAGCGCGTATCGGATCCGTTACTGCAGTAGTCCTTGCAGGTAGCGGTAAGGGCGCATCCCTTGCGGCGACAGTTAATCAGGGTCCTATTGCCAACCTTCTTGTTATCGAATCCGATGACTTTGCAACACACGGTGTTGCAGCATCTGCCGATGCACTGGCACAGATTGTGAAAGAGAAGTCACCAGCTGCACTTCTGATTGCATCTCATGCCTTTGGTAAAGAGGTTGCAGCTCGCGTTTCTGTCCTTACAGAATCTGGAATCATTACAGATGCAGTTGACGTTGCAGCCGATTGCACTGCGACTCAATTAGTCTTTGGTGGATCGACAACTGTTCACTCGAAGGTTTCTCATGGCACAGCAATCATTACTGTGCGCCCCAATAGCGTTGAAGCAGATTTCTCTGCATCATCTCCTGCTATTGAAAATGGAACTACGACAATTGGCGCCGATGCCAAGAAAGCAACAGTCTCTTCATCACAACCTCCTGTAAAGGGCGGACGACCAGAGCTGACTGAAGCAAACGTTGTTGTATCAGGCGGGCGCGGAACCGATGGAAACTTTGCACCGGTTGAAGCATTTGCAGATTCACTCGGGGCTGCAGTCGGCGCATCACGCGCTGCAACAGATGCTGGCTGGTATCCACATTCACATCAAGTGGGACAGACCGGAAAGACTGTAAGTCCGCAGCTCTATGTTGCATGCGGAATATCAGGTGCAATCCAACACCGCGCAGGAATGCAGACTTCAAAGACAATCATCGTCGTTAATAAAGATCCTGAGGCGCCGCTCTTTGATATCGCAGATTTCGGCGTAGTCGGCGACCTCTTCAACGTGCTGCCCAAGGCCACAGAAGGCGTCGTAGCGCGCACGAACTAGACTGCTCCCATGAGCGTCTATCTCGACCATGCGGCTACAACGCCGATGTTCGACGTCGCCATTGCTGCGATGAATACTTCTCTTCGCAAGTTAGGTAACCCTTCATCTCTTCACACCGAAGGTCGTTCAACGCGCAAAGATGTCGAAGATGCTCGCGAAAAGATTGCACGCGCAATCGATTGTCAGTCGAGTGAAATCATCTTTACCGGCTCTGGAACTGAAGCTAATAACGCAGCAATTAAGGGGCTCTTCTGGCACTCCGATAAAAAAGTTATTCTCATCTCGAGTATCGAACACCATGCCGTTCTAGATCCTGCGCACTGGTTAGTCGAACACGAAGGTGCGCAGCTCATCGAGATTCCTGTGACATCTGATGGTGTGATTGATCTTGAATATGTGAAGAAAATTGTGGTAGATCGTGGTTCAGAGATTGCCCTAATTTCTGTGATGCATAGCAATAATGAGACTGGCGTTATTCAACCCATTGCAGATCTTGTAAAGATTGCTGGAGATATTCCAGTGCATTGCGACGCTGTACAAAGCTTTACCAAGGTGCCACTTTCTTTTAAGCAACTTGGTCTCTTCTCCATGACTATTAGCGGTCATAAAGTCGGTGGACCACTAGGAATCGGTGCGCTCATCTTGCGTCGCGCAGTTGAAATTCCAGCGTTGTTGCATGGTGGGGGACAAGAGCGCGATATTCGAAGTGGAACGCTGAATGCCCCATCTATTGTGGCCCTTGCTGCAGCAGTTGAAGCAAAGCTCTATAACGCCGCAGATGTTGCCTCATTACGTGATGCATTTGAAGCCGGCGTGCTTGCATCGCGCCCTGATGCAGTCATCAATGGAAAAAGCGCAGACCGTTTGCCTGGAATCTCAAATATTACTTTTCCGGGAACGCAGAGTGATTCACTCTTATTGCTCATGGATTCGCAGAAAGTTTCATGTTCTACTGGAGCTGCATGCACTGCAGGGGTACATCGCCCCAGCCATGTATTGATGGCGATGGGCCTTACCGATGTGGTCTCTCAGTCGTCACTGCGATTCTCATTTGGTTCTACAAATTCGCAAGCAGATGTTGACTATGCGCTCTCTGTTCTGCCCGATGTCATCGAGCGTGGATTAGCAGCCAATGCGGTGGGTAAGAAATGAAGATCATTGCCGCCATGAGCGGAGGCGTTGATTCAGCTGTTGCAGCAGCGCGCGCAGTAGAAGCAGGCCATGAAGTCATCGGAGTTCACTTAGCGCTCTCATCTAATCCGCAGAAATATCGCAGCGGTGCACGTGGGTGTTGCACTATCGAAGATTCCCATGATGCACGTCGAGCCGCAGATGTGATTGGTATTCCTTTCTATATCTGGGATATGGCCGATGAATTTCATGAAGGTGTTGTCGAAAACTTTATGAGCGAATACAAGGCAGGTCGCACACCTAATCCATGCCTGCGTTGCAACGAGAAGATTAAATTTGCTGCAGTCCTTGATCGCGCAAAGGCAATGGGATTCGATGGCGTTGTCACGGGCCACTATGCGCGTACCTACGAGAGCGCCGATGGACGCACACTACATCGCGCAGTCGATCCGCTGAAAGATCAGTCATACGTTCTTGCCGTTCTTAATCGCGAACAAATCAATGGCGCGATATTTCCATTAGGCGATACTGAGAAAGTAGATATTCGAATCGAGGCAGAAGCACGAGGCTTAGCCGTTGCGCAGAAGCCCGATAGCCACGATATTTGTTTTGTTCCATCAGGTGATAACGCAGGATGGCTTCGCGATCGCATGGGTAGCGAAGTTGGTCCTATCGTTGATCAAGATGGAAATAAATTGGGTGAACATAAAGGTGCATACACATACACAATTGGTCAGCGCAAAGGTTTGGGCCTCACAGTTCCAACCGCAGATGGTTCACCTCGCTTTGTCTTAAGCATCGAGCCTGTGACAAATACTGTTGTCGTAGGTGCGCGAGAAGATTTAGCTGTGACTTCGATGCGTGGTGAGCGACCAATCTTCTGCGGCCCTGAAATCGGTGGGGCGCCCCTTCGTGGTTTTGTTCAGGTGCGTGCACATGGCGCAGCACTTGATTGCACCTATTACCTTGATAACGATCAACTCGTTGCTGAACTCGATGCACCGCTACTGGGTCTTGCAACTGGGCAAGCAATGGTTATCTACGATGGCGATCGTGTAGTTGGGTCGGCAACAATCTGCGAGACAGCATGAGTAACGTTGCTCGCCATCGCATCACCGAACTGACCCAAGAGATCCGTGATCACCAATTTAAATATTATGTTCTAGATAGCCCAACGATTACCGATGCTGCCTTCGATACGCTCTTAAAGGAGCTTGCAGCACTGGAAGCAAAGCACCCCGAACTTCTCGAACCTGATTCACCATCTCTTGGCGTCGGTGGGGGATTTGCCACCACATTCGATCAGCACGATCACATCGAGAAGATGATGAGCCTTGATAACGTCTTTGATAGCGACGAATTAGCTACGTGGTTTGATCGCGTTGAGAAAGAGTCACCGGACCTTAAGTACCTATGCGAACTCAAAGTTGATGGACTCGCAATCAACTTGTTATACGAAAATGGCCAACTTACTCGCGCACTTACCCGTGGCAATGGCGTAACGGGTGAAGATGTCACGCTCAACGTTAAAACTATTAAGGGACTTCCTCATACTCTGATAGGAAAGAATATTCCGACGTTGATTGAGGTACGCGGTGAAGTATTCCTGCCAGTTGCTGCATTTAACCAACTCAATGAAGAGTTAGAGGAAGCAGGCAAACCACTCTTTGCCAACCCTCGCAACTGTGCAGCAGGATCACTGCGACAGAAAGATCCACGCGTAACAGCTTCACGTGCCCTCGATGTAGTGGTGCACGGTGTTGGTGCCAACGAAGGAATTTCATTTTCTTCGCAATCTGATGCTTATGCGCAACTTAAGGCGCTTGGCCTACCAACTTCCAACCGCTTTAAGGTCTGCATAAGCCGCAAAGAAGTTCTGGCTTTTATTGAAAATTACAACATCCATCGCCACGATGTCGAACATGAAATCGATGGCGTTGTTATAAAAATCGATTCCATTGCCGAACAAGCGAAGTTAGGTTTTACATCGCGCGCACCTAAATGGGCGATTGCATATAAGTACCCACCTGAAGAAGTAACGACAAAGCTATTGGATATCAAGGTCAGCGTTGGACGCACTGGTCGCGTTACGCCCTTCGCATTTATGGAGCCTGTCAAAGTTGCGGGATCAACGGTCACCAACGCAACGCTTCACAACCAAGAAGAGATAGAACGTAAAGGCGTACTCATTGGTGACACTGTCATTATCCGTAAAGCGGGAGACGTTATCCCTGAAGTACTAGGTCCAGTCTTAGATAAGCGCACGGGTAAAGAGAAGGCATTTGTCATGCCAACTCATTGTCCTGAATGTGCAAGCGAGCTACGTGCAATTACTGAAGGCGATGTCGATATCCGTTGCCCCAATACCCGCAGCTGTCCGGCACAATTGCGCGAACGTATTTACTACATTGGTTCTCGCGCAGCGCTCGATATCGATGTCTTAGGATATGAAGCAGCAGTTGCGCTCTTAACCGATGCGATCATTACCGATGAAGCGGATATCTTTTCACTTACTGAGAGTAAGTTAATGAAATCTGCCTTCTTCACAAAGAAAGATGGCACGCAAGGTAAGAATCTCGAGAAGTTGCTGGAAGCACTTGAGATTGCAAAGACTCGACCATTGTGGCGAACCATCGTTGCACTTTCCATTCGCCATGTTGGGCCCAATGCTGCACAAGCACTTGCCACTAACTTCGGCAGCATGGATGCAATTTCTCAGGCATCAGTTGCAGAGCTTGCAGATATCGATGGCGTTGGTGAAGTCATTGCGCAATCCATCGTCGAATGGTTTGCCGTTGATTGGCACCGCAACATCATTACACAGTGGTCTGATGCAGGCGTATCCATGGTCAATGCAAAGGGTGCCGATCTTCCACAAACTCTCGAGGGTCTGACCTTTGTTGTCACAGGTGGACTCAATGGATTTACCCGCGATTCCATCGCTGAAACGATTACAGCTCATGGTGGAAAGCCAACATCGTCGGTATCAAAGAAGACTGATTATGTATTGGTAGGAAGTGACCCTGGTTCGAAGTTGGCAAAAGCTCAAGAGTTGGGCGTCACAATCATCGATGAGGCGCGCTTTTTAGAACTTCTCGCAGGTAAGTAGTAATCTTCACTCATGATCATTCTCGGTGAAGCAACTCGCGAACTTCCAGTCCCACCATATACATTCGGACTTATCGCATTCGGCGTTTTTGCTTTTCTCCTGTACGTCGTACTTCGTTTAGATAAGTAGTTCACTTTGCGTATTGGGCTCTATGGCGGGACATTTGACCCAATTCATGATGGTCATATCCATGTGATTGAGCAACTGATCTCTCGAAAGATTGTTGATCACCTACTTGTCATTCCGGCCGGACAGCCACTGTTGCGCGATCACCAACCGCACGCAACAGGATCTCAGCGCCGCACAATGTGTCAGCTAGCAGTTGATGGATTACCAGCTGAAATACGAGCACACGTTGAAGTAAATCCAATCGAGGTTTTACGTACAGGCCCCAGCTATGCCATCGATACCGTTGAAGCTGTGGCTCAGAACTACGCAGGTGACACCATCGTTCTGGTAGTTGGCACTGATGCATACGAGAAGATTGATCAATGGCATCGCGCCGAAGACCTAAAGAAGTTAGTTGAATTTGTGGTCATCGACCGCCCAGATTTTCCTGGTAAGCACACCACAAGCGTGGATGCCATTGCAGTCTCTGCAACCGATATCCGCGCACATACATCTGATGCAGTACCCGCAGCAGTTGCGGCCTTTATAAAGGAGCACAACCTCTATGCCAGCAACTAGCGCCTGCCTTGATCGCACACAGATTGCAGCTCGCGCTGCAGTTGATAAGTTCGGAACCGAACTCGTAGCACTTGATCTCTCCGAACAGAGCGTTCTCAGCGAAGTCTTCCTCATTATCACTGCTGCAAATGCAAAGATGATTGATGCGATTGCCGATGAGGTAGAAGAGCAACTTCGCCTAGTAGGAGATAAACCTATTCGCCGCGAAAGCAGCGCCGAGTGGGTTTTGCTCGATTACTCAGATCTTGTTGTGCATATTCAATCCACTGAACTTCGTCGTTACTACATGCTTGATCGTTTGTGGAATGACTGCCCAAAGATTGAACTCGATATCGTGAAAGAAGAGGCAGCTCGTGGCTAACCAAATCATTCTCTGGCGTCATGGTCAGACTGAATGGAACGTTGCAAATAAGTTTCAAGGACATACCGATATTCCGCTCAATGAAGTAGGTAGGTTTCAAGCAACGCATGCCGCACCACTGATTGCAGCAATGAATCCCACAATGATTATTGCCAGCGATCTCAGCCGTGCTCAAGCAACTGCGCACGAGCTAGTGAAGTTGACGGGCCTTGAAGTAATCACTGATGAGCGCCTGCGCGAGACCAATTGTGGAAACTGGGAAGGTCTAACCGGAGATGAAATTCGTAAAGTAGATCTCGATAATTTACGTCAATGGTCGCTGGGCGGAGATAACCCAGCTGGTGGAATCGGCGAACGTCGCAGCGAAGTAGGCGCACGTGGTGTTGCTGCAATTACAGATGCGCTGGCAGGAAAAGATAATCAGAGAATTGTTGTAGCAACTCACGGTGGTACTGCGCGCACTGTGATCGGTTCATATTTAGAGCTTCCTATTCCACTGTGGTCGCGTATCGGTGGACTTTCAAATGCACAATGGTCGATTCTCGACCATTCACCTAAGGGATGGCTCTTGGTCGAACATAATGCAGGATCTATTCCAGAGCCTGTCTATGGAGAAGAATCTGGCGCAGTAGTACCTGACTCTGTGCGCTAAACTGCGCGTTCCATCAAATGCATTAAAACATTGACGGGGATATGGCGCAATTGGTAGCGCGCTTCCATGGCATGGAAGAGGTTAGGGGTTCGATTCCCCTTATCTCCACGTGAGTACAGAACGCGAACACGCGGCATACGATTTTGCATACGTGCAAGAGAAGTGGCTGCCGATTTGGGATGCGCTCGAACCATTTAAATCTGGTCGAGCAGGTGATGCGCGCCCTAAGAAATATGTACTCGATATGTTTCCTTATCCATCAGGTGACTTACATATGGGACATGCCGAGGCATATGCACTTGGCGATGTAATCGCTCGTTACTGGATTCAAAAAGGTTTTAACGTCATGCACCCGATTGGTTGGGATGCATTTGGCCTTCCTGCTGAAAATGCAGCGATTAAGCGCAATGAAGATCCACGTATTTGGACCTACGAAAATATTGCAACCCAAAAAGCTTCGATGCGACGTTATGCATGTTCATTCGACTGGGATCGTGTATTTAATACCTGCGACCCCGAGTACTACAAATGGAATCAGTGGCTCTTTACCAAACTTCATGACCGTGGCTTGGCATATCGCAAGGATTCTGCAGTTAACTGGTGTCCAGGGTGTCAGACGGTATTGGCAAATGAACAAGTAGTAGCGGGTTTATGCGAACGCTGTGATTCTGCTGTCACAAAGAAGAAATTGAATCAGTGGTATTTCAAGATTACAGATTATGCAGATCGCTTACTCGATGACATGTCTGATCTTGAAGGCAAGTGGCCGGAAAAAGTATTGCTCATGCAGCGCAACTGGATCGGTCGCTCACAAGGTGCCAACGTCAACTTTATGATTGAAGGACGTACTGAACCTGTCACGATTTATACAACGCGTCCCGATACTTTATATGGCGCAACATTTATGGTTGTTGCAGCAGACTCAGCACTTGCCGCCGAACTCGCGGCAGGTACACCTGTTGAATCAGAATTTAAGTCATACCTGGAAAAGATTAAGGCAGCATCAGATATTGATCGCCTTGCAACAGATCGCCCCAAGTCAGGCGTTGATTTAAAGCGCTTTGCTGTCAATCCAGTCAATGGTGAGAAGTTACCTATTTGGGCATCAGATTACGTATTAGCTGATTACGGAACTGGCGCCATCATGGCGGTTCCAGCACATGATCAGCGCGACCTCGACTTTGCAAAGGCGATGGGATTATCTGTTCGCGTGGTTGTTGAAACCGGTGAAGAAGATCCCAATGAGACAGGCGTTGCAACAACAGGCGATGGAAAACTTGTTAACTCTGGCGCACTGAATGGACTCAATAAGGTCGATGCAATTGCAGCGATTAATAAGCAGCTTGAATCAGACGGTCTCGGAAAATCTGCACGCAATTATCGCCTGCGCGATTGGTTGGTCTCGCGCCAGCGTTATTGGGGAACACCTATTCCTATTGTTCACTGCGAAGCGTGCGGTGAGGTAGCTGTTCCGGATTCAGAACTTCCGCTGTTATTGCCTGATGCAAAGGGTCTTGACCTGAAGCCAAAGGGTCAATCACCGCTTGCTGCAGCAACTGAATGGGTCAATACCAAGTGCCCTAAGTGTGCGGGACCTGCGATGCGCGATACCGACACCATGGATACCTTCGTCGACTCTTCTTGGTATTACCTGCGCTACCCATCATCGACAAATGCGACCGAACCATTTAACCGTGCAGATATTGATACCTGGCTGCCAGTTGATCAATATGTCGGCGGCGTCACCCATGCAATTTTGCACTTGTTATATTCACGCTTCTTCACCAAAGTTTTATATGACATGAAGATGCTTTCATTTACCGAACCATTTACACGTCTGCTCAACCAAGGAATGGTTGTCATGGATGGCTCTGCGATGTCGAAATCTCGCGGCAACCTGGTGCGCCTATCTGATGAACTCGAAAACCATGGCGTCGATGCAATTCGCCTTTCCATGGTCTTCTCAGGTCCTCCTGAAGATGATGTCGATTGGTCAGATGTTTCACCATCAGGTTCAATGAAGTTCTTAAGCCGCGCCTGGCGCTTATCAGGTGATGTCACGTCAGCACCTGGTGCTGATTTCAGTAAAGGTGAACTTTCTCTTCGCAAAGCAACGCATAAGGCGCTGCATGATGCATCGTTTGCCGTCGAATCATTCCGATTTAACGTCGCTATTGCTCGCGTGATGGAGCTAGTGAATGCAACACGAAAGGCAATTGATTCAGGTTGTGGTGCGGCCGATCCTGCAGTGCGTGAAGCAACAGAGGCCACAGCAATTATGTTGTCGCTCGTTGCACCATTTACAGCCGAAGAAATGTGGGAGCGCCTTGGCCATAAGCCCGCTATCGCACTTGCCGGATGGCCTGCTGTAGATCCTGCCCTGCTTGTTGATGACGAAGTTGAAGCTGTTATTCAGATCAACGGCAAGATTGTTGGACGCATCAGCGTTTCACCAACTATTTCAGATGCAGATTTTGAAGTAGCAGCTCTTGCTCATCCTGCAATTGTTGCTGAATTAAAAGGTGCGACCCCTAAGAAAGTTATCGCTCGCGCTCCAAAGCTCGTCAACATTGTTCTGTAATCAACAGCCCCAGCTAATTCAGAGTTTCCGGGTAGCTAAATCCTGCACCATCCGCGGATGGATAATGAATACTTTGAAAAGGTCAGTAATTGGTGGAGCGAACTCCACTACTCATCGCTACAAAAACGCGGACTCGCAATTATTGCAGGGCTCGTCGTTCTCATCTCCGCGCTCTTTGTGATGCGCGGTTCATCGCAAGAAGTTGTGGCAGCTCCCGCACCTCTTGAGATCACAGATATCGCCCTGCAAACACTGATGGTCGATGTTGCAGGTGCTGTCGTAAACCCGGGTGTGTATTCCCTTCCCCTGAATTCACGTGTAGTTGAAGCGATCAAAGCAGCAGGTGGGCTCAAGAAAGGTGCTGATACTTCAGATATCAATCAAGCGCGCATATTAAAAGATGGCGAACAAATATATGTATATCCCGCAGCCACCGCATTTTCACGAAGTACCGGCACGCCAGTTCGTAAGAACGGTCCCATCATGATCAATCGAGCGACGGCTAAAGATTTCGAATCACTCGATGGAATCGGCCCCGTGCTTGCAGGTCGCATCGTTGCCTATAGAAAAAGTAATGGGCCATTTACGGCAGTTGAAGATCTCTTAAAGGTACAAGGAATAGGGCAGAGCAAATTCGCTCAATTCAAAGAGAAGCTGCGCGTGTAATAGATAGCCGCGCACTCGCGCTAGGGGGCGCGGTCTGGGTCGGAGCACTCGTGCAAAGTTGGAGCGCACCGTGGAGAATCTCTGCGGTTGCGCTCCTTTTGGCGTTGCTACTTCGCTCGAAGAAACGCATTGCAGTATTAATTATTGCAATATCTCTGGGCGCAATGATTATGTCGATCCGTATTGCTGCGCTAGAAAGCAGCGCCATACAGAACTATCGCAATAGGTCAGCTGACGTCATTGTGCAGATTACGACCGACCCAACGCGGGTGGCACCCAAGATACTTGGCACTGCATTTGCACCCACTTCATTTAGCTTTATCGGACAAGCGCTAGAGATAGATAACCGTTATCGATTACGAATTCCAGTAAGGGTTATTGCTTCAACTCGAAGCGTCGATGGCTTACTTCCGGGTCAGAAAATTCGTCTATCAGCGAAGGTAGTGGCAAGTAAAGAAAAGCGCGTTGCAGCGCTATTGATCGTAAGCCACCGAGTTGAAGTGATAACTCCTCCTTCGCAGTGGGCACGCTCACTGGCAAGAATTCGATTGGGATTACGCGAAGTAACTGGCACAGGAGATGCCGGTGCGCTCATCCCCGGAATGGTTATTGGCGATGTCAGCAAACAGAGCGTTGATTTCAAAAACGATATGCGAAGGTCTGGGCTTACACATCTCGTTGCAGTCAGTGGCGCCAACTTCGCAATCGTTTCTAGCTTTGTGCTGTGGGGGATGCAATTCATCTTCCGGCGGATGAATTACCGGCTCGTTGCAACGGCAATCTCGCTCACTGCATTTATCTCA
>Ga0194060_10000970_pt1 | contig 20959 bp, 19 predicted proteins | sample SepL225m_MetaG_FD_163427 | JGI IMG/M metagenome (GOLD analysis project Ga0194060, IMG submission 163427) | Anoxic zone freshwater microbial communities from boreal shield lake in IISD Experimental Lakes Area, Ontario, Canada - Sep2016-L222-5m | ecosystem: Environmental > Aquatic > Freshwater >... | reverse complement strand
CTATCAGGGTTTTGGTCGCGGGTTGGATCTCGCAGTTATCAAGCGCCTGCATGATTTTTCAACGGCTTCTCTGACCCCGGCCTTGACTATTCTGCTGGATATGCCCGTTGAACAAGGTCTCCAGCGCGCGCTGGCCCGGATTGCCGGCCTCCAAAGTGCAAACAGGGAAGATCGTTTTGAACGGGAAGAACTGGCCTTTCATCAGCGCGTCAGAGAGGGTTATCTTGCCCTGGCGGCAGAGCACCCGGAACGATACCGGGTCATCAACGGGGCTCGCGAATTAGCAGTCGTACATACCGATGTGTGTCATGAACTTTCCAGCTTCATACAGAGCCGCTAGCCTATTCTCAGAGGATCCAATTAATGTCTTTCCCTGATATCTTCGGTCACGAAAGGCAGATTGAGCAGTTGCAAAGCTATCTGGTCCAGAGCCGCATCCCTCATGCGTTGCTCTTTTGCGGCCTCGATGGAATCGGAAAAAGGACAACGGCCTGGACCTTTGCCAAGGCCGTCAATTGTCTGGGGGGCCAGCCTGATTCCTGCGATATCTGCTCCTCCTGTGTGAAGGCAGGCCATCATAACCATCTGGATATTCTGATTTTGGAAGCGGAGGGTCAGTTTATTAAGATCCAGGCAATCCGTAACCTGCAGGAGCGAATGAAGTTTAAACCCTGGGAAGGGAAGAAGCGGGTCTGCATCATAGACAATGCCGAAAGGATGAACGAAGCGGCGGCCAATGCCCTGTTGAAGACGCTCGAAGAACCGCCGGCAGCAAACATTATCATCCTGATTTCAGCGCTTCCTTCCCAGTTGCCTGCTACGATACTCTCCCGCTGTCAGCAGATCCGCTTTAATCCCCTTCCGGAAGAAAGCGTTGCCTCTTTTTTACAGCGGCAGCATTCGCTGGACGTTCCCGCTTCCCGCCTGCTGGCTCACTCAGCCGGTGGCAGCATCGCCCGGGCGCTCGAAATGCACAGTGGTTCCTATTTGGCTATGCGCAAGGAAGTAATCGAGTTGGCTGTTGCCGGGTTGCTGCATGATCCCTTGCTGCGTCTGGCAAGTTTGAACCGTTTTGGGCAGACGAGGGAAGAGGTCCGGGAGAGGTTGGTCATTTTGCGTACCTGCTATCGGGACGCCATGGTATATCGGGAAACAGCTGCCGCTGTGGCGCTTATCAATCAGGATCAGGAAGGTATGATCAAGGCCCTGTCTGATCGCTTGCCTCTTCCGGACCTGATCGGCAATATCAAGGTCATCGATCGGGCGCTCTCGGCGGTCGAGCAGAACGCGGATAAGACATTGACTTTGGAAGTGATGATGTTTAAACTTAAATGACGTTGTGCAGAAAAGGAGATTTACTTGGCGAAACACACAGTCGGGGTAAAGTTTCGGCCGGAAGGAAAAATCTATACGTTTGGCACCGGTGATTTGACCCTGCGAAGGCACGATCAGGTGGTTGTCAATACGGATTCAGGATTGTCCATAGGCAACGTGGCCACAGAATTGCAGATCGTCGAGATCGACCAATTGCCGGCGAATCTTAAATATATCATCCGCAAGGCGACGGAAGCCGACTTGCGGATCAGAGAAGAGAATCAATCTCTGGAAAAAGAGGCCCGCAGGTTTTGCCGGGAACGGATTCTGGCCCGGGAACTTCCCATGAAGCTGATCAGCCTGGAGTGCGCCTTTGATAAAACCAAGATGGTGTTTTATTTCACGGCGGAGAACAGAGTTGATTTTCGGGAGTTGGTAAGGGATCTGGTCCAAAAATTCAAGGCCCGGATCGAATTGCGGCAAATCGGTGCCCGGCAGGAAACAAAGCTCATTAAAGGTCTGGGCATGTGCGGTCGCGAAGTATGCTGCGCCAGTTCACTGCCCAATATTGACCGGGTTTCCATCAAAATGGCCAAGGAGCAGGGCCTGTCATTGAATCCGGAAAAGATTTCCGGTCTCTGCGGTCGTTTGATGTGTTGTCTGGCGTTTGAATATGATGGATATGTGGAGATGAGAAAAGGCATGCCCAAATGCGGAAAAACAATTAATACCGCCCAAGGCTGCGCCAAGGTACTCAGGCAAAATGTTTTGCGCGGCGAGATTGCCGTGGCCCTGGAAAATGGCAAGGAAGTCACCCTGAACATAAAGGATCTGTAATCTGGCATATGGAGAAAGCCTTTTATATTTCTACCCCTATCTATTACGTCAATGCTTCGCCGCACATCGGCCATGCCTATACGACGATCGTGGCGGATGTGCTGGCCCGTTATCATCGCTTGTGCGGGTATCAAACCTTTTTCTTGACCGGGACCGATGAGCACGGCGACAAAATCGTGGCCGCCGCTGCTAAGGAAGGCGTGACTCCGCAAGCCTACGCCGACATGATCAGTGGACAATTCCGCAAGCTCTGGCCGGAGTTGACCATCAGCAACGATGATTTTATCAGAACGACCGAGGCGCGGCATATCAAGACCGTGCAATTGATTTTGCAGAAGGTATATGACGCCGGCGACATTTACTTCGGAAGTTACGAAGGGCACTATTGTGTTGGGTGTGAGCGGTTTTACATGGACAAGGAACTTGTCAACGGTCACTGTCCCGATCATCAGACTGCGCCGGAGTACCGCAAGGAAAGCAATTACTTTTTCCGAATGAGCAAATATCAGGATTGGCTGATCCAACACATCACCGAGCATCCCGATTTCATCAGACCGGAGCGTTACCGGAATGAGGCCCTGGCATTCCTGCGGGAACCGCTGGAGGATCTCTGTATTTCCCGTCCCAAGTCAAGACTCACCTGGGGCATCGATCTGCCCTTTGATGACCAGTATGTAACCTACGTATGGTTTGACGCCCTGATTAATTACGTCACCGGCATCGGCTATCCCGACGGCGATAATTTCAAGACATTCTGGCCCGTAGCCGAACATCTGATTGCCAAAGACATTCTGAAACCCCATGGCATCTACTGGTCGACGATGCTGAAAGCGGCCGGCATTGCACCCTACCGGCACTTAAACGTCCATGGCTACTGGAATGTCGATCACAGCAAGATGTCCAAGACCGTGGGCAATGTCGTCAATCCCCTGACGCTGAAAGATAAATACGGCTTAGATCCCTTCCGCTACTTTCTGCTCCGCGACATGGTGTTTGGCCTGGATTCAAGTTTCAGCGAAGCGGCCTTTATCCAGAGGATTAATTCCGATCTGGCGAACGATCTGGGCAATCTGGTGAGCAGAACCATGGCCATGGCCATAAAGTACGGCAATGGCCGGGTTCCTGATCCAGTCCCGTCCGCTCGGAATAACGAAACTCTGCTTGATGCCTTGCAAAAAGTAAGCGCCGAAGTCGATGCCTCGTTCGTGGAGCTGGCGCCCCATAAAGCCTTAATGGCCATCTGGGAATTCATCGGGGTCGTGAATAAATACATCGTTGCCGTAGAACCATGGGTACTGGCCAAGGATCCTGCCCAAAAGCCCCGGCTGGAGACGGTCATGTACGATCTGCTGGAATCCCTGCGGATCATTGCCGTACTCATCTTGCCGTTCATGCCGGACTCTGCCGGCAAGATCATGGTGCAGCTCGGCATCGAGGATCAGGCCCGGGAAGATTTCCAGACTATTCGCCGCTGGGGGGGCTTGTTGGCCGGCCAGAAACTCACTCAGGGAGGCACCCTTTTCCCCCGCGTCCCCGTCCTTGCAGAAGCAAGCACCGCCGATGGTCTGCCCCTGCCTGGTACAAAAATCAGTTAGTAAGAGGTAATTGCACAATCTTATTGTGAGTCAGACACTGTTGTTTTTGACGAAGTCTCTCAAATCCGCTTCTTCCATGACTCCCATCCACTCGAATTTTACTCCCCGACGCCGGGATGGTAACGATGTATCCGTAGATCCAGGGGCCGTTTCATCGGAGACTGTTTCGAATTTTACATTTTCGAAATTCGCATCCTCGGTGAGTATTTTGAGGACGCCTGATTTATCGAGGTCTTCTTTGGACCCTTGGTAGATAAAGGCCACACCGCCCTGGCTGATGTCTATGGCCTGAACCTTCCATTCCTTATCCGTACCGGGCGACAGGATGACAAAGGTACCCTTCGGGACCATGATACGCGGGTGTTGCCGGGTTTCGCCTGCCCTCAGACCGGAGCTTACTGTTTTTGCCATTGTGCCCTCCCATTTTTTAGCAATGCCATTTATTGCGGTTTCCCAAGGAAAGTACAGCAGCACTCTACGCGAACAGGAAACAAGCTGTCAAGCTTTCCCATTTTCAACACCTAAGGCCCATCCTCCCTCAACAATGGTCATAGCGCCTTTTCGTCTTCAGTTGCCTCCGCGCGTTTCGATCAGGGTGAAAAGTTTGTCGGCTTTTGGCGGATCGAGACGGCGAAGTTCCCGGGCGGCAGCCAAGGCGGCAGTAATATTGCCGGAAAGATAGTAAGCGTTCCCCAAGAGGTACCACGCGAGGGCATCCTTCGGTTCGATGAGAATGGCCTTGTTTAGGGCCTCGATAGCGAATTTGTGGCGTTTGAGTTGGTTGTAGGTTGACCCAAGGTTGCGCCACGCAGCGATATGGTTCGGATTAATACGGGTTGCCTTGTGGAGGGCCTCGATAGCGTCTTCATAGCGGCTTTGCCTTCCGTAAGCATCCCCAAGGCTGAACCAGACACTGGCATTATTGGGATCGACGCTGATAGACTTATAGAGGGCCATGGTGGCGTCGTTGTAACGGTTGAGTCGCTTGTAAGCGTCCCCAAGGCTGAACCAGGCGATGGCATCGTTCGGGTCGTTTTCCGTCCACTGCCGGCACCAGGCAAGTAATGCCTGCCAGTCCTTTATCTGTATTAAGGCTTCAGCACGCGTTAACGCTAGCTCCTGACCACTGTTTGGTTTATTTGCTGACAAAAATTTCGCCAAGAGATCGTCAAAAAATTTGACAAAACCTTTTCTTGCCATAAGTTCAATTAATTCCCAAAAACTTCGACTTCAGCAAGGTGCAACCAATTAGCGCCTGCAAGTTGAATACGAACATATCTTCCTTGAGCATTCACTTTGATCTCTGTGGTTCTCCCCGCAGTACCGCTATTATGACTGCTCCATATTCCGGATTGAGTAAGACTATCATTAATATTAGCAGCACTAAACGGTCTTTCCGAGACCATTACATAGAAATTACTGAGTCTTTCAGAGCAGCAGTCGGTGCGGTTCCATATTTTTATGAAGCCAATGTTATATGTCGCGCCAAGGTCAACTTCCCACCAATCCTGCGGTTGGTTATTCGTGTGGGAGACCGAGTTGGCGTTATAGTCCCCATTGGTATTCCCATCAACGGCCCTTCCCGCATCGCCGCCATATCCAGTGCTGGATTGTCGAGCCTGTTTCCCTCTCGCCAAATTCTCGATAGACCGACTTGCAGTGCGACCATCCCCCGAGAAGTCGAGGCGCTTGAGACTTGATGACGGCCTATCCAGGGGGACGCTTTGAGTAGTTCCATCATTATATTGAATTGTCAGCGTATCTGCCGATGCCATCGTTAACGTTGAGAGTGTAAATAAACTTATTATTATGGTTTTTACTCCCCAAAACATTTTTTTCATAAGATTCCTCCGCTCTGTTTTTCCATTTTTCCCTATACGTTTGCTTTCTATCTCAGGAATATTGGCTGACTTAAGATCAATTTGCGATAGCTCCGAGACACCTAACCCGATAGCTCTACCGCCTTACGCACGGCGCTGCCTATTGTTTCCCCCCTGGCAATGCCAACGGCGGCTGCGGTTCTCCCGACAGAGGGAATGGAGTCTCTCCTGCAAAGGCTTACTTCCCCAAGTAGTGCGCCGCTACCCTACGCAAGGCCGGTAACTTTTACAAAATCTCTTCAGGAACTTGCTTGTCCCGGGACTTTTTCCCCATCCAACTGGAAAGAAAGGGATAAACGATCATGATGGCGGAAGCCGCCAGCAAGGTTGCCCCGATTGGTCTTTCAAAAAAGATGCTGAAGTTTCCACGGGAGAAGATCAATGTCTGGCGAACGGCTTCTTCCAGTTTCTCTCCCAGAACAAAGGCCAGCACGAGAGGGGCCGGTTCGTAATCGAATTTTCGCATGGCGTACCCGATTGCTCCGAAGATCGTCATGACCACGATGTCCATCATGTTGTTATTGACGCTGTAGATGCCGATAATGCAGAAAAGGAAGATCAGCGGGAACATCAGGTAATAGGGGATTTTCAACAACTTGACCCACAAAGGGATCAAGGGCAGGTTAAGAATCAGGAGCATCACGTTGCCCGTGTACATGCTGGTGATGATGCCCCAGAACACATCCGGATTTTCCACCATCAACAACGGCCCGGGCCGGAGTCCGTGGATCATCAACGCACCCATCAACAAGGCCATCGTAGTGTTGGGGGGGATCCCCAGGGCCAGGAGGGGGATCATCGTGCCGCCGGAAGCCGCATTATTCGCTGCTTCCGGGCCTGCCACCCCTTCAATAGCGCCATGGCCGAACCGCTCCGGCGTCTTTGAAATTCTTTTTTCCAGGGCGTAGGAAAGAAAAGTTGGCACAATGGCGCCGCAACCGGGCAGGATGCCGGCGAAAAACCCCAGCACGGTCCCCCTGCCGATCGGTGCCAGGGACGCGCGCCATTCCTCACGATTTGGCAGCAGGCCCTTCAGTTTGGTTTCGAAGATGTCTCTCTGTTCGAGTTCTGTTTCCAAGTTCATAAGGACTTCCGACATGCCGAAAAGCCCCATGGCAATGGCCGGCAACTCAAAGCCGCCGAGGAGCGTTATGGAGCCGAAGCTGAAGCGCGGCGTTCCCGCCACCGGGTCCAGGCCTACGGTACCCAGGAGCAGTCCGATGAGGGCCATGGCCAAGGCCTTCAGCCGGGAACCGCTGGCCAGATAGGTAACCAGAGTCAATCCCAGAATAAAAAGACCGGCATAGTCCGGAGCATCGAACTTGACGGCGAGCTTTCCCAGGGTCGGGGCCAGCAGCATAATGCCGACGACGCTGAGGGTGCCGGCAATGAAGGAGCCGAACGCGGAGATGCCGAGGGCTGCGCCCGCCTTGCCCTGCCGGGCCATCTGATAGCCATCCAGACAGGTTATTACGGAAGTGGATTCACCGGGGATGTTGACCAGGATGGAGGTGGTGGAGCCGCCATACTGGGCGCCGTAATATATACCGGCCAGCATAATGACCGAAGGCACAGCGCCCATTTTAAAGGTAATGGGCAAGAGCAGCGACATGGCCGCTACCGTTCCCAGTCCGGGCAGCACACCTACCGCAGTGCCCAGGAGCACGCCGATAAAACAGGCGAACAGATTGGCTGGTTGCAGACTGACCGAAAAACCGTAAATAACATTATGCAGCATTTCCATTTCAGAACCCCATTAATCCAGTCGGCAACAGGACCTGCAACCAGACCTTGAAAATAATGTAAGAGAACAAAGAAATTGCAATGGATACAGCCGGTGCAAACCACCAGGCTTTTTTCAACATCAGCCGGATGCACAGCACCATCAGTAAAAAGGTGGTCGGGATATATCCCAGCGGTTCCAGGAGGAAAGGGTATATGAAAATAGCCGCCAAGGTAATTGCCACGCGCATTTTCCGAGGCGCCGCCTCTTCCTCTTCCGGTTTCTCGCGAAGCCCCTGAATGAAAATGGCGGCCCCCGTTATGATCAGCAAAATGCTCAGATAAAAAGGAAAGAATCCGGGTCCCGGTGCGTGATAATCGCCCACGGTAAGTTTCTGCGCCTGCCAGGCGATCAATAACCCGATTACCATCAGGCAAAGTGAGCTGCCGAGATCTTTTACTTTCATAGATAACCTCTTCTGTGTTTCCAGCGCGTTTAGCACGTAATTATTTTGGATGCTGCATAGCCTTTGAGAGTTCCACTACCTGCCGGTAGTCTGCTTCGATCTCTTGGGTAAATGCCTTGGCAGGCAGATATTCCAACGCCATTTCTCCGGCATTCTCCAATGTTTTATCCAGGCCGGGCGTTTTCAGAGTCTTTTCCAGGGCCTTCTCCAGGGTCTCGCGAATGTTTTTCGGCACTCCGCGGGGGATAAAGAAACCTGTATAGAGGGTGAGGACGGATTCACGAAAGCCCCGTTCCTTTAATGTGGGCACTTGCGGCAGGCTTGCCATCCGTTTCTCGGAGACGACAAAGAGCGCCCGGAGGGCGCCCGCTTTCAACTGGCCGGCAACAGGGGCGACGGCGCTGACGCCAATATCGAGATTGCCGCCCAGGACGCGGGTAATCGTTTGCCCGACCGCCTGCAGCGGAATATGCATCATGCTGATGCCCGCTGTCTTTTGCAGGCCTTCCATGAGAAAGTGCGATACACTGTGAGTCGTGGCGGCGTAGGTTATCTTGCCCGGCCGTTTCTTGGCGTCGGCAATCAGGTCTTCCAGCGATTTCCACGGCGCATCGGTTTTGCAGAACACGATGGTCGGGTTGTTGATGAACTTGCACAGCGGTTCCAGCTCATTAAATTTAAAAGGCACCTCCGGAATAGTAGCCGGCACGAGGACGGCATCTTTGGAGGAAAGTGAACCGAAGGTATAGCCGTCGGGCTTGGATTTGATCAGATAGTGCGTGCCCGACACACCGCCCGCCCCCGGCCGGTTGTTGACCACGATGGGTACGCCCAGGTTTTTCGATAGGCTGTCATTGATCATCCTGACGGCGATATCAACCACACCTCCCGGCGGCTGGGTCGTCACCAGTTGAATATCCCGGGCGGGATAGCGTTCTGCCGCCGGTATTCCATCCCCAGGGGCAACGCACAAGCACACAACTGTGCTGATCAGTGAAAATATCATTTTATCTCGCATAGGTATCCTCCTTCTGATGAACGCTTATAGAGTGCCTCAGGCCAGGGTGCGCATGAGCTGGCCGTAACCGGTGATGCTTTCCCTGATGTGCAGGAGTTTTAAACACCACCAGCTGTAGGCCTGACTGCTGGTGATGACCGGGCACCCCAGCTCCTGTTCCAAGAGCTCAATGTGTCCGATTGTCGGCCAGCGGGGGCAGGGGATAAAGACGCCATCCGCCTTTTCCGGCGCCTCGAAAAACAGTTTCTTCGCCAGGTTATAGGAGGCATGTTCCGGAACTTTTGAGATAGCGGAATTCAGCTTGATGCCGAGGCCGCCGGTATGGATGACCTGGAAGCCGGAAGATTCGAGAAAAACCTTCAATACGGCATCCAATTGCGGTTCATGGGGAGAGGCGACGACCAGCTTCTTGATTCCCAGCTCTTTCAGGGCGGCAAGCTCCCCCGTAACCCCTGCCGTGACCGGAGTCCCAACCTTTTCCTGAACACGCCGGGCAATGCTGATGTCACTGCCCGCACCCTGAGAGGTGAAGAGAGGGGTGCCCCCGATCATGATCAAGTCCACCCCCTCCTGTGCCAGATCAGCGGCGGCCTCCTCAATGCGGGTAAGCTGCCGTTCGATGTTGGCCCGGTCCAACTGCCTGATTGTGCCGGTGGTGTTGAATAAAAGCACGCCTTTGGGCGCCATCTGATAGAACTCATAGACAAAAATATCCCCTCGGGACGGGGAAATATGTCCGATTTTTCCTCTCCACCCGTACATTGCTGCACCTCTTTCTGATGATGTTTTTGATAAGGTATGAGTTTTTACCGAGAATCTGTAAACATGAACGAACCTCTGTGTCAAGAACTATTTGCAGAACTATTTGCAGGTTAAGAAATAATGCTTGACAAAGGAAGCGTTGTTTATTACGGTTATTTCTAACAAGTGTTCCAATTTATAAAACTCTCGCGCCGAAGTCCCGCTGGGGAGGGAGGCTGTATAAGTTCTTCCGCCCGCTTGATTCTTGAAATGTCCCGCCCTTTGTGCCAGGTAACTTGCCGGGGAATATGAATAAAAGCGATAAAGTCAAGGGTGATATTCTCCAAGCGGCCGGCGAAATATTCGTTGAGCGGGGCTTTAAAAACGCCACGGTGCGTGAGATATGCAAGCGTGCCGGCGTTAATTTTACTGCGATAAACTATCATTTCAGAAGTAAGGAATACCTCTACTTTTCCGTACTAAAGCATTATCAGGCTATTGTTTATCAAAATTATCCGCCTGATGCAGGCATTGATCAGACCAGTTCCCCGGAAGCCCGGCTGAACGCTTTTGTCGAACGGTTTATATTCCGGATACTGGGAGAAGGACCGCCGTCATGGTTCGGGAAACTGGTGGCAAGAGAGTACGTCGATCCGTCTCAGGCGTTCGATGAGTTATTGAACGATTTTTTTCAGCCATCTTTCAACATCCTGTCGTCAATTGTGCGTGAACTGCTCGGCAATGAGGCAAGCGAGCAAACGGTGCGCCTGTGTTCTACGAGCATCGTCGGCCAATGCCTCCATTTCAGGCACTCGAAGGCCGTTTTGAGCCGACTGTTTCAAATAGAAAATTTCGGCGGGGAGCAAATGAGGGAAATTGCACAGCACATTACCCGGTTTTCATTGGCAGCTCTTGCATCGTATATGGAGCACCAGGACAATGGATGAGGCGCATATGTATAAACCCTACATTTAAGGAGGATAAGGCTATGTATTCAAGAGTTATGCATGCAGTAAGTGTTGTGTCACTTGTTGTGTTATCTCTGCTCGTGCCGGCGGATCGGTCAGCGCAGGCGGAGGTCTTTCCTTCCCGCCCCGTAGAGATCACCATCTGCTTTGCGCCGGGCGGCACCCTGGACCTGGCCGTACGCATCATGGGCAATGAGCTCACCAAAGCCCTTGGTGTGCCGGTCATTTTGACGAACCGGGGGGGAGCCGGCGGCGCAGTGGGAACCGAATTTGTGGCCGGAGTGAAACCGGACGGCTATTCCATCCTGGCCGCTCCGATCGGCGTCTTCAACATCCTGCCTTACCTCACTCCGGGACTTCATTATAAGCTTTCTGATTTCATTCCCCTCTGCAAATATGCAAATTCACCCAACCTTATTTTAGTGAAGAAAGATTCTCCCTACAAGACTTTTGCAGACATTGTGGCTGATGCCAAAAAGAATCCCGGGAAATTGACCTGTGCCACGGCGGGCATGGGAACGGCGGCCCATTTCTCCCTGGAAATGATCAAAATTCAGGCCGGTGTTGATATCGCCCATCTTCCCTACAAAAGCGGCGGCGAGGTGATAACCTCATTGATGGGCGGTCAGGTGGATTTTGCTTCCCAGGGACTTCCCTCGGCACTGGGGCTCCTGCAGAGCGGCGACTTGCGGGCATTAGCCAGCACCTATGGAAAAATAAGCGGTTTTCCGAACATCCCGACCATGGCGGAGCTGGGGTACCCCAAGGCAACTCTGGGTGTCTGGGTAGGATATTTCCTCCCCAAAGCGATGCCTAAACCTATCGCCACCAAACTTGCGGCAGCGTTTGAAAAGGCAATGAAAAGCCCTGCCGTGAAGAAAAACCTCGAGCAATCAGGGCAAATGCTTGATTATCAGGATGGGGCCGCCTTTGCCAAATTCCTTTCCGAAGAATACAAGATGCTCGGAGAGGTAGCAAAAAAAGCTAACCTTGCCAAGTAGGGAGATTTTTTCCGATGAGGAAAATGGAATTTTACGCGAGCATCCTGCTCATGATTTTTTCCCTTCTTGTCTGCCGAGAGGCTTACCAGCTCTCCTTCGGCGCCATTGGGAAGCCGGGACCCGGTTTCACTCCCTTTCTTACGGGCGCCATGCTCTTTGTTCTGGCCGTTTTGTATGTTTTTAAAACGCTCCGGTTATGGCAGCGGGAGGAGGAAATCCGCCTTTGGCAAGGATTGCATTGGGGAAAAGTCATCCTGGTCTTTATTCTCCTGTTTGCCTATGCGCTATTATTGGAGAGGGGCGGCTTTCTGCTCTGCACACTTATTTTTTTTGCGGTAATCTTTGCGTACGTCGGCAAGCAGCGCTGGTATTGGATTTACATCGGTTCTCCGGCAATAACCTTCCTGTTCTATGCCGTGTTTAAAATCTGGTTGAAGATTCAACTGCCCGTGGGCTTTATGGGGCTCTAAACAAATGACGATAATCCAAAATATGCTTTACGGTTTTTCTGTCTGTTTCGAACCGCTCAATATCTTCGCTTGTTTTATCGGCGCTTTGCTGGGAACGTTGGTAGGAGTGCTGCCCGGCTTGGGGCCGGTGGCAGCCATCTCGCTTCTTCTCCCGATAACGTTTATGATGCCGGCAACGGCCTCCTTGATCATGCTTGCCGGTATCTTTTACGGCGCCATGTACGGCGGGTCCACAACATCTATCCTGATGAACATCCCCGGCGAATCGGCTTCAGTAGTTACCTGCCTGGATGGCTATCAAATGGCCCGCAAAGGGAGGGCAGGAGCAGCCTTGGGTATTTCGGCCTTTGGTTCCTTCATCGCCGGAACATTTGGGGTCCTTTGCATCATGCTGATTTCGCCCCCCCTGGTGTCGCTTGCGCTCAAATTCGGCCCCCCGGAATACGTTGCCATTATTACGCTGAGTCTCTCAATGGTCATCTATCTCTCCAGCAAGTCTCTGCTCAAGGCCCTCATCATGGCCGTGTTGGGGCTGTTCCTGGGAACCATCGGCGTAGATCCGATTGAGGGGAGCCCGCGTTTTACCTATGGGATCAGCAGCCTGCTGAATGGCCTCAACGTTGCCCCGGTGGTGATGGGGCTGTTCGGCATACCCGAGGTGATGGAAAATATCGAGATATCCTTAAAGCAGGAGATATTCGAGACAAAGCTGAAGGGGCTTCTGCCCAACCGGGAAGAATGGAAGCGTTCCGCTATGCCCATTGCCCGGGGAACGGTAATCGGATTTTTCATGGGCACCCTGCCGGGCGTGGGCGCGATCATCCCGACCTTTATTTCCTATTCCCTGGAGAGAAGGCTCTCGAAGCACCCGGAGGAATTTGGCCAGGGCGCCATTGAAGGGGTAGCAGGCCCCGAATCGGCCAATAACTCTGCCTCATCGGGAGGATTTATTCCCCTCTTGACGCTGGGAGTGCCTTCCAACGTCATCATGGCCCTTCTTCTGGGCGCCCTTATGATTCACGGGATCCAGCCGGGCCCCCTCCTCATGGTGCAGCATCCCGATATCTTCTGGGGACTGATTGCCAGCATGTATATCGGCAATGCAATGCTTCTGGTATTGAACCTGCCGCTTATTCCCTTGTGGGTGCAAATCCTGAAGATTCCCTATCCTATTCTCTTTCCGGTCATCCTCGTCTTCTGCCTGGTCGGCGCCTACAGTGTGGACAATAACCCGATGGACGTTCTCGTGTTAGTAATGTTCGGATTGATCGGCTACGTGATGAGAAAAATGCGCTTTGAAGCCGCACCCTTTGTCCTGGCCTTTATCCTCGGTCCCATGCTGGAGGTGGCCCTCCGCCATTCGCTGATCCTTTCCCGGGGGACCTTTCTGATTTTCCTCAAACGACCTATCTCGGTCGTTCTGCTGAGTCTGGCGGCATTGATCTTCCTTTCCCCGCTCCTGACCTACTTTTTCAAAAAGGGTGGGAGAGTGATGATTCCCAAAGAAGCGGAGTTCGACGATGAATAATCAGGGCATCAGATTTTTTGTGAATCACCGGGAAGTTGAGACGGCGGTGAATCAAGAACTATCCCTGTTGCGTTTCCTCCGTGATCATCTCCGGCTCACGGGTACCAAATGCGGCTGTGAGGCCGGCGAATGCGGCGCCTGCTCCGTCATTTTGGACGGGAGGGCGGTGCGGTCGTGCCGTGTCAAGATCGGCAGTCTGGCAGGAAAGCAGGTGGCAACCATTGAAGGTCTTGCCCCGGATGGAAAGCTCCATCCCCTGCAGATTGCCTTCATCAAGGCCGATGCGTTTCAATGCGGTTTTTGTACGCCCGGAATCATCATGGCCGCCAAAGCCTTGCTCGACGCAAACCCTGAGCCCGCTGATGATGAAATCAAAGGGGCGCTCGCGGGAAATCTTTGCCGCTGCACGGGGTATCGCAGCATTATCGAGGCTGTCCATACTGCCGCTTCCCTGATGGCTTCAGGAGCAGAAGGCATGTTGCCACCGGCATCGTTGCCGGAGGATATGAACATTGGTTCCTCTCCTTCCGATAAGGATGCTTACGAGAAAATTTCCGGCACGTTGCTGTTTGCCGATGACCTTTACCGGGAGGCCATGCTTTGGGGTAAGCTGCTGTTCGCGCCTGCTCCGTGCATATCGATTGAAACTATCGATGTCTCTGCAGCGGAGCAACTTGGGGGTGTGGTAAAAATTTTAACTGCGAAAGATGTGCCCGGAAAAAACTGCTTTGGCCGCATGATCCCCCATCAGCCGGTGCTCGTTGACAATAAGACGCGTTTTATCGGCGACGTCCTGGCGGTAGTGTTTGCAGAGACCGCGGACATTGCCCAGGAAGCGCTGTCCCTGATAACCGTTGATTATCACCTTGAGGAAGGCGCTTTTTCTTTTCAGGAGTCCTTAGCCGCAGGGGCCCCGGAAATTCATGCCGGCGGGAACCTCATGAAAACCGTCGCCAACAAGAAGGGAGACATTGAGGAAGGATTTGCAAAATCAGACATCATCGAGGAAGGCACCTATTTCACCCCCTTTGTGGAACACGGTTTTCTGGAACCTGAAGCGGGCCTTGCCTACCTGGACAATGATGGAGTGATGACCATCCATTACCCCACCCAGGCTCCGTTCCATGTACGAAAGCAGGTTGCCGACAGCCTGGGCTGGCCTGAGGAAAAAATCCGCGTCATCGCTACCCCGTTAGGCGGAGGCTTTGGCGGTAAAACCGATGTAACAATAGAGATCCTTTTGGCCTTAGGTGCGCTTCACACGCAACGGCCCGTAAAAATAACTCTGCAGCGCAGTGAATCGCTGCGCATCGATACGAAGCGCCATCCCTTCTTTATGCGTTATAAAACCGGGGTAACCAATGACGGTAAACTGATGGCCCTCAAGGCCAAGATCTTCATGGATGTGGGGGCCTATGCAGGCATCAGCCCGGGAGTGCTGGAACAGGCAACCATCTTTGCCGGTGGCCCCTACGTGTGGCCGCACCTGCTCATGGAAGGCGTTGCTGTCTATACCAACAATGTTCTCGGCGGGGCCTTCCGCGGCTTCGGTATCAATCAGGTGAATTTTGCCGTGGAAACCCAGATGGACAGAATGGCGCGGCGCCTGGGCAAGGACCCCATCGATTTCCGTCTGGAAAATGCGCTGGACGTGGGACTGGAAACAGGCACGGGCGAAATTCTGCTGGCGAGCGTTGGCATCAGGGAAACATTAGGGCTGGCAAAAAAGGCCCTTGAAGAAACTACTATCGAGCGGTCTTCCCTTCCCCGGTGGAAAAAACTTGGCGTCGGCATTGCCTCGGGCTATAAGAATATAGGATACGGACGGGGGTATAGCGAACACGCTGGCGCAATACTTGAGCTCAGGGAGAACGGCGAGATATGGCTGAGGGTTTCCGCCATTGATATGGGGCAGGGGGTGAAAACGGTCCTCAGTCAAATGGTGGCCACGGAAACGGGCGTGGATTACGGGCAGATCAAAGTGACGGCCGGTGATACGGCGCTGGTTCCCGAGGGAGTTGCCGCTGTAGCCCAGAGGCAGACCTACATTGCGGGGAATGCCACTGTTGAGGCGGCAAAAAAATTTAAAGCAGCTCTCCTCACTGCGGCAGCCCGGGAAATGCAATGCCGTACGGACGAAATAGAATTGCGGGGAAGCCGGCTCCTTGCTCAATCCCGAAACAGCCTGACGCTTGCAGAGCTCTATCGGCGATTGGGGGCCAAGAAAGAAACAATTCAAGTCGAAGCCCACTATTATTTGCCGGCCACGAGCCCCCTGCGCGGCGATACATCGCCTACCTACCTGCTGTACCAGCAACAGCAGTCGGGTAAAACCGACCGGGAAGAGGACGTTGCCAGTTACCGGAACTATATCGCCTACAGTTATGTAACCCAGATAGCGATCGTTGAGGTCAACATGCGTACGGGCGAGGTGCAGGTGAGGAAAGTAATTGCCGCCCATGACGTCGGCCGGGCCTTGCATCCTCAAAAGATCAAGGGACAGCTGGAGGGAAGCATTGTCATGGGGATTGGTTATGCATTGACGGAAGAATTCCGGATGCAGGAAGGCGTCAACCTGACCAAGACACTGCGCCAGTGCGGAATACCGGACATCAGCAAAACTCCGGTGATGGAGCTTATCGTCGTTGAGGACCCCGAACCGGGGGGACCTTACGGGGCGAAGGGGATGTCGGAGGTGGCGCTGGTGCCGACAGCTGCGGCCATCACGAATGCTATTTTTGACGCCATCGGTGTGAGGATTGATTCCCTGCCGGCCAAACCTGAAAAGATTTTAGCGGGGTTACGTCACCGCGGGGAATTTTCTTAGTAACATATTAATACAGGAGGTTTTGATCAAAATGAGTAAGGTTGATAAACTGACAACGGGCATTACCTCGGGGACGAGCCAGAACTGGACAAATTTTATCGCTCAGGATCAGGGGTTCTTTCAGAATGAGGGATTGGATCACACGTATGTTTCCATGAAAGATATGCGCGAGGGAATGGAGCAATTGACGCAAGGCAAGGTTCCCATCGTTACGGCGATGGCCGACACCCCCATCCTGGAAATAGAAAAAGGCGCCAACATACGGATCATCGCCAGTGTGGATCGGGCGGGATTCGGGCACATCGTTTCCTCGCCAGAATATAAAACCTTCGATCAGCTCAGGGGGAAAAGTGTGGCCGTTATCGACCCCCAGTCCGGGAGTACGGTCATCCTCAGAGAAATTCTGAGAAAAAACGGGTTAACTGATGCCGACTATACCGTCAAACATGTGGGGGGTACGCCAAGACGCTATGAGTCTCTTCAGCACGGCGAGACGGCCGCGGCATTTTTATCGCCGCCCTATGACTTCCATGCGGAAGCGGCAGGTTATAACCTGCTGGCGGATTATGCCGAGTATTTCCCTTCTTATCCGCTTTCCATTAACGTGAATGTCGATTTTGCCAAGGAAAACCCGGAATTGGTGATGAAATACCTGAAGGCGATGGTAAACGCTTCAAAATGGATCTACGACGAGAAAAACCGGGAAGCGGCTATCGCCGTATTGGAAAGGAACATTGATGTTTCTCGCCATTATGCAGAGAAAACCTACGAATATGTCATCAGAAAGATCAAGGGAATATCTCCTGACTGCACTATTTCTATCACGGACTTGAGGGACTTGTTGTCCGTCCTGGTAAGGGCAGGGCTTTTAAAAAAAGAATCCGCCGCCGGGGCAGCGAAATTCCTTGATTTGACGTTCATCGAGAAGATCGGGAAGACAGGAAATAGTTGAGCGTTACTTGATGAGCGCCTCAGGAAAGAAGAGAGGGGCAAACAATGGAGAACCATGGAGAACGAATGTACGGGAAAACAGTTATCGTCATATGAAGGAGTAACAACATGCCGAAAGTCAGGGTAAGAGAAAGAGAACGGGACGTTGAGATAGCGGACACCTATGAAATGGTGATGTACCAGAGAAAAAAATTCATCGAGCAGCAAATGAATGGTAAGATAGTCGTTCATGAAAAGGACCGGGAGTGGGAACCGAGCCGCCAGGGCAGGCTTAAATATTATCTTCAACCCCATACCTACGACGATGTTGCCCTGCGCGACTGGCAGGTATTCAAACAGGATATCCGTAAACATTCGGGCAGCCACAAACATCAGGGCGGACTGGTTATCTTTTGCCTGGAGGGAAGGGGGTATTCTCTCGTTGACGGCGAGCGCAACGACTGGAAATCGGGAGATCTGTTGTTACTCCCCTGTTCACCCGCAGGTGTCGATCATCAGCATTTCAACCTGGAACCCGGCAAGCCCTGCAAGTGGATCGCTTTCATCTACTGGCCCTACTGGGACATGCTGGCCAGTGAAATGACGCAAGGTGAGCTATCCCCCGACTACAGCCCCCGATAAACACCACGGAGAAAGGTTTTCTATCCTATGGAAAAAACACAAGCAGCAAATGCAATAAATTACTGGGAGGAACTGTTCAGGTTACGCGATCAGGACCGGGCCAATAAAAAAGACGCCATCAAGACCATCATCGGCGACGACCTGCTCTGGGAACTGAACCGGCAGGGATTTATGCGCTGGTATCTCCACCCCATTATGGAAGATAAGGTGATTAACCCCTTCATCTTCTTCGTCCAGAATATACCGCCGGGGAGTAGAAGCGGCCGAGTGAAGAGCCAGGGAAGTCAGGTCTTTTATATTTGGCAGGGGAAAGGCTATACGGCCATGAACGGCGTCAAGCATAATTGGGAAGAGGGAGCCTGTGTGCTCATACCCTTGCTGCCCCAGGGCACGATCTTCCAGCATTTCAACATGGATCAGGAAAAGGACGCCCTGCTTCTTTCCGTGGAAGCCAACACCGTTGGCGCCCTGGGCATGGACAGAGGTTCCGGGTTCGAGCAGCTGGAAAATTGTCCGGAATTTGAAAGGGAAATGCGACGATGAGTTTTGCCTTGATTGTGGACCGCGCCAATGAAGAATTCATCAGCAGCCCCTGTTTGGCCAGCATGGACCAAACCATGATGGCCAGACAGAACCTCCAGGTGGGAGACGTGTTAAAGCTCACTTCCTATCGCGGCCGGGAAGTGCTTGTCCGGCTTGCCCACCCCCTCCGCGAAGACATGGGCACCGATATCATCCGCCTCGACCGCTTTACCAAACAGGGACTTAAGGCGAGGCTGAACGAAAATATTGAAGCGGAGAAGATTGCCTTACGCCCCGTCGCAAAGATCACGCTGATCTCCGCCATTGACGTATCGACCGCCCACCACCTTCCGCAGCATATTCAACAAACCCTGGTGAATAACCAGACGCCCGTAGCGATAGATTCCGTGCTCTACATAAACTTCCCCCACAGCACGGCCGGCACTACCTATACGGTCCATGCCCTGGATGCCGGCCCCGGCATCATAACCGCGGAGACCGAGATTTGCCTGGAGGACCGGGAGGCACATCAGGTGGAGGGCAGTATCGATGTAACGTTTGAAGACCTTGGCGGGCTGGAAGCGCAGATCCGTCTGGTCCGGGAGTTCGTGCAACTGCCTCTGCAGGTTCCCTTCGCCTATACCCAACTCGGCATCAAACCGCCCCGGGGCGTCATTTTCTACGGCCCGCCGGGTACGGGCAAAACGCATTTGGCACGGGCGATAGCGAATGAAATCAATGCCCGATTTTTTTATATTAACGGACCTGATATCATCGGCACTTTTTCCGGAGAAACGGAAGGCAATTTGCGCCGGATGTTTAACGAGGCCATCCATCACGCCCCGTCCATCGTCATCATTGACGAATTGGATGCCATCGCGCCCAAACGCGGCCATCTGGGCACCCTCTCCGATACGCGTGCCGTGACCCAACTGCTCTCCATCATGGACGGCATGCAGCAGGTAAACGGGGTCATCGTTATCGGCACCTCCAATCGTCTGGAGGAGATTGATATGGCGCTCCGGAGGCCCGGTCGTTTTGATCGGGAAATATTCTTTGCCCCCCCCGATGTCAAGGGGAGGCAGGAAATTCTCGAGATTCATTCGCGGGAAATGCCCCTGGATCAGGAAGCGGCAGCCTATCTCCCCGAACTTGCCGCCCGCACCCATGGCTTTGTAGGGGCCGACTTAATGGAAATTTGCCGGGAGGCCGGCCTGAATGCCCTGCGCAGGAACTCCGATTTCTTGAAGGACTATCGCAAGGCAATCCGTTTCGAAGCCCAGTATCTGCAGATAAAAAAAGAGGATTTTGAATATTCTTTAACGAACGTGCATCCTTCGGCCATGCGGGAAGTGCTGATTACCATTCCCTCGGTCACGTGGCAGGAGGTGGGAGGCTTGAAAAGCGTCAAGGCCAGACTCAAGGAACTGATTGAGATGCCGCTGAAGAAAAGGGCAGTCTTTGAGGCGATGGATATCACTCCGGAGTGCGGCATCATGCTTTACGGTCCCTCCGGCACCGGTAAGACCATGCTCGCCAAGGCTATTGCCAATGAGTGCGGAATGAATTTTATTCCCCTGGAGGGGCCGGAAATTTTTGAGCAATGGCTGGGTGAATCTGAAGCAGCCATTCGCCATATCTTTCACGTGGCCAGACTGACGGCGCCGACCATCATTTTCTTCGATCAGATAGAGGCGATCGCCGCCAAACGGGATCTTGCCACGGACTCCCGGACCACCGCACGGGTGGTAAGCCAGTTATTGACCGAGCTTGACGGCATTGAACCGCGCAGCCGCGTCATCGTGCTGGCGGCCACCAACAGGATTGATATGCTTGATCCCTCGATCCTGCGTTCAGGCAGGTTCGGGACGCATATTTTTGTTGACTTACCCGATGAAGATGAGCGTGCCGAGATCCTGCGTCTCCATATCGGGAACGCTCTCCTTGCCGAAGCACAATCCCCGGAAGAACTGGCGAGGGAACTGGCTCGGAGAACAGAGGGATTTTCCGGCGCCGAGCTGAAATATCTCTGCGATGAAGCGAAACTGGAGGCACTGAGAGACAGCGGGTTCGCCATGGCTGCCAATGTCGCGGCGGCCTGCTTTGCCAAGGCGTTGGAACGCATGGTGATAGACCGCAAAAGGCTTGAGGGGTACGTAAATTGTTGACTTCAATGAACTGCTACAGGAGGGAGAAAAAATGTTAAAAAGCATGCAACATCTTACCATGGCGGCCGCACTGCTTGTCTGTTCGTTATCCGTTCCAACGTTGTCGGCGGCAGAGCAGGCTAAATTTCCGAACAAAGCCATAAAAATCATGGTGCCCGCCGGCGCCGGCGGCAGCCTGGGACAGGAAATCCGGGCAATTGCACCGGCTCTGGAAAAGCAGTTGGGTGTCTCAGCCGTGATCGAGTATGTGACGGGCGCGGAAGGGATGATTGCCTACAACAAATTCTCCACCGAAAAACCCGATGGTTACAGCCTCCTTTCGTTTAACC
>Ga0194060_10000969_pt1 | contig 20968 bp, 19 predicted proteins | sample SepL225m_MetaG_FD_163427 | JGI IMG/M metagenome (GOLD analysis project Ga0194060, IMG submission 163427) | Anoxic zone freshwater microbial communities from boreal shield lake in IISD Experimental Lakes Area, Ontario, Canada - Sep2016-L222-5m | ecosystem: Environmental > Aquatic > Freshwater >... | reverse complement strand
GGAAAGATCTTGTGAATCATGTGCGCGCAGGCCGCTCGCTGCGCCCTCGCTTGTGGCCAGAAGGCGCGCGCTGTGCGGTGGCACTATCGTTTGACTCCGATCACGAAACCAACGAATTACGCGAGGGCGGCGAATCCATCGGTAAATTGTCGCAAGGTCAGTATGGCAACCGCCAAGGCGTGCCACGTATTCTGAGTCTCTTGAAACACCACGAAGTACCTGCGAGTTTTTATGTGCCTGCGGTCACAGCGCTGCTTTATCCGGAAGAGCAGCAACGCGTCGTCGCGGAAGGCCACGAAATTGGTATTCATGGCTGGATTCACGAACGCAATTCCGTACTACCTTATGACGCTGAAAAAGATTTGATGCAACGCAGTTCAGACGTTCTCGAAAAAATCACCGGGGTCCGTCCGGTTGGCATGCGCACCCCTTCCTGGGATTTCAGTCCAAATACCCTTGCGCTGACGCGTGACCTTGGTCTGCTCTATGACTCCTCGCTGATGGCTGACGTAGATTGTTACGAACTACTTCTTGATGGCGAAAATACTGGTGTTATTGAACTACCCGTTGAATGGATTCGCGACGATGCGGTGTACTTTGGCATGAATCGCTTTGCGGGCTTGCGCCCATACACGCCACCTGCAGATGTTTTTGATATTTTTAAACGTGAGTTTGATGCCGCCTATAAAGAAGGCGGTTTGTTTCAGTTAACCATGCATCCCCACATCATCGGCTATCGTTCACGGATCTGGATTCTGGAAGAATTGATCCGCTATATGCGCAGCCTGCCGGGTGTATGGTTTGCTACGCACGCCGATGTCGTGCGTTACGTAAAAAAACATGGCTAGTTGGTTCGTTTGACTCAGCACACACAAAAATAATAGAGGCCTTGATGGACGATAATTTTTCAAACTCACAAACGACACGTAAAACGGTCATTGCCACGAAAGCGGGCGTCGTCGCAGCACAGCATCGCCGCGCCGCCGAAGTTGGCGCGGCAGTCCTAGAAGCAGGCGGTGATGCCGTTGATGCAGCAATCGCAACCTCGTTTGCGCTTGGCGTGGTCGAGCCGTGGATGAGTGGACCCGCCGCCGGTGGTGCCATGGTGCTCTGGCGTGCCAACGAAGCAAAAGCACACGTCATTAATTTTGGTTGTCGCTCACCGCGCGAACTCAATCCCGCTGACTACCCCCTCAGTGGTACCGGCAAGTCTTCTGATTTGTTTCCCTGGCCCTCGGTTGTGGATGATCGCAACGTAATGGGTGCGACCGCCGTGGCCGTGCCAGGTGTGGTGTCAGGGATGGGTTTGGCGCATGAACACTTTGGGCGCATGCCGTGGCGCGAACTCGTGACCCCGGCCGCCAAACTGGCAGATGTTGGCTTGTTGGTAGATTGGTATACAACGCTCGTCACCGCAGCGAACGCGCGCGTTTTAGCAAAAGATCCCGATACGGCCGCCTTGTTTTTAGAAGAAGGGCATTGGCCGATTGCGGGTGATTGGACCTCAGTCAATCAGCGGCATTTAAATCAAAAAGCCTTTGCCCAAACCTTGATGCAAATTGCAGAGGGTGGGGCGCAGGCGTTTTATAAAGGCGATATCGCGCACGCCCTCGTGCGTGATGTGCGCGCCAAAGGTGGTTGCTTAAGCACTGAAGACCTCGCGAGCTACAGTGCCGAAATGGTCGAGCCGCTTACGATTAACTATCGTGGAGGGCGCGTATTTGCGACGCCTGGTTTAACTGGCGGCCCAACCTTTGGTAAGGCGCTTGATTTGCTCGCACAAGCATTCACGCCAGGCAAAGGCGCACCCAATGCCGCGACCTACGCGGGCTTTGCACACGCACTGGATGCCGCCTTCAAGTTGCGCTTTGAACAAATGGGCGATCACGAGTCGCCCAAAGCACCAGGATGTACGACACACTTCAGTGTGGTGGATCGGCATGGCAACATGTGCTCGGTCACGCAAACGCTGCTTTCTATTTTTGGTTCGCGCGTGGTCTCGCCCTCAACGGGTCTCTTGCTCAACAATGGCATCATGTGGTTTGATCCCGAGCCTGGCAAGCCAAATTCGTTGGCGCCCAACAAGCGCTGTCTCGCGAATTATTCACCCGTCATCGGTGAAGACTCGAGAGGGCGACGCTTTGCAATCGGCGCCTCGGGTGGCCGTAAAATTCTTGGCACCGTCATGCAGCTGACCTCTTTCATGATGGATCACGGCTTAACGCTTGAAGAGGCCTTTCATCAACCCAGGATCGACGTCAGTGGTGGGCCGCGCATCGTCGCCGACAAAGACCTCGCCCCCGACGTGATGCAGGCACTAGGCGACGTCTTACCCGTTGTCGCGGCACGCCGCACCGCATACCCCTTTGCCTTTGCATGCCCTGCGGGCGTGATGCGCGATGGCGAACTCAACATGGGCTGTACTGAAATCATGTCAGCCTATGGGGATGCAGTCAGCGGCGGTTAAGCCGCTCGCGCAACTACGCGACCGGCAACGAAAGTTCAACCCAACGACCGGTACGAAGCAAATGCGCGTCTTGCCTGTATGGCGCAATCAGCTGAAGGCCAAGCGGTAACCCCTTGGCTGAGCGGGCGATCGGCATGGTCAACGCGGGCAACCCCAAGAAGCTCCACAGCGCACAAAAAACCGGATCACCCGTGAAGGCCAGGCCTTCGGGTGCTTCACCGGTTGCGGGGATTGTCAATACGGCATCAAAGCCTTTGAACTGCGTTGCGGCATCGGCTCGCAATCGTTGCTGTAATCCGCGCGCGGCTAAATATTCAAACGCCGAGCGCGCCAGGCCTTTTTCGACGAGCTCTTTTAAGTGAACGCTTGAGCGCTCTGGAAAGCGCTTAACATGCTCTTGGTGAATCGCACCGCCCTCACACTCAAGCAAGCAAAACATCGCATCGATGCCAGTCCAATACTCATCGGGCAAACTAAACTCTTCAACGACAGCGCCCTTAGCGCGCAGCTGTGCGACGCTCTGGTCCATCGCTTGTTTTTGCTCTGCGGTGACACGATCATCAAAGGGGGTGCGCAACCAGGCCAGACGTGGCGCCGACGAAGGCTCAATGCCGACCTCTGCATTCATCGATACCGGCGGCAACACAATGCTGTCAGGCTCGGTGGCAACTTTGTTGCGCAACAAATTAAAAGCGTACGCAACATCATTAACCGATCTGGCAATAAAACCAACATGATCAAGCGATCCAGACAACGGAAACACGCCCTCACGTGGCACTGCGCCAAAACTTGCCTTCAAGCCCACGACGCCACAAAAGGCAGCAGGTCGAATCACTGAACCCACGGTCTGCGTACCCAGCGCCAAAGGCACAATGCCAGCGGCTACCGCCGCAGCCGACCCGCTCGATGAACCGCCTGGGGTATGTGCGGCATTGAACGGGTTAACGGTGGGGCCAGGTTGGCGCCAGGCAAATTCTGTCGTGACCGTTTTGCCAAAAACCGCCGCGCCTAGCTGACGAATATGCGCAACAATCGGCGCATCATAACCAAGCACCTGGTCCGCATAAATCGGCGAGCCATTGGTGGTTGTCAGCTCACGCGTCGCAATTAAGTCTTTAATCCCAACCGGGATCCCAGCCCACTCACCATCACTCACCCCCTGTAATAAATTGTCTGTGGGCGTACGCGCAACAAACGCATGCAGCGAGGGCTCGCGCTCGTCAGCGCGCGCAACACATTGCTGCAAATAGTCTTGGGGCGACAATTTACCTTGCGCAATCGCACGCGTCGCAGCAAATAGTCCGAGGGGTGCTTTGGTGGGCTTCATTCGATTGTCTCGATTCAATATGTGTACACTGACTTTAGCGCGAACCCACGTTCGGATCAATAATTTCACCGTTTAATTGTCGAGACGCTCATGTACAACCCAAAGCACTTTGAACAAAATGATCTAGTCGTTGTCAGAGAGCTGATCAAACACTTCCCGTTGGGCACACTCATTACCCGCGACGGTGAAGCACTCGAAGCCAATCACATTCCGTTTATGCTTGAGGGCGACTTGACCCCAGGCACCAAACTCATTGGCCATGTGGCGAAGGGCAATCCCGTCTGGCAAACCGCAAATCCAGATGCTGAGTCGCTCGTCGTGTTTCAGGGCCCAAGCGCCTACATCACGCCCAACTGGTATCCCTCTAAGCTTGAACACCACAAGGTCGTGCCCACTTATAACTATGCCGTCGCCCATGTCTATGGCTGGCTCACGGTGTCGCACGACAGCCAGATCAAGCGTCGCGTAGTCGAAGACTTAACCACCAAAATGGAACTACGCCGCAATAGCAATTGGCGAGTCACCGATGCACCTGCGGATTATCTGGCAACCATGCTTGAATCGATTGTGGCCATCGAGCTCACCATCATTCGCGTGCAAGCAAAATGGAAGATCAGCCAAAACCGCACTGACGCTGATCGCGCAGGCGTCGCTAAAGGTTTGGCGAACGCAGCCCAAACAGATGCTGATCGCCAAATGGGTCGCATCGTCGGGGCCAGCGGGGGCTTAGGGTAATTCAGCTCAACATCAGCCGGGCCTGAAGTTCGGGCCCGCTAACCTACTGCGCGCACGAAACGGTTGCGTGCATCAACATGCCATCAACTTCGTGGCCAGGCACGTATTCAGAATTAACCACCCGACAACCGGTGACTTTTTCAATCGCCTCAATTTGACGCGCTTTTTGAAGTGCAAGATCAGGTTTGTAACCGCCCTGCTTGCCGCCGTAGGCTTCCCACTTGTTTTCGCCCAGCGGGATAATGCTGATCTCGCGCTTATCTAAGACCACGATCTGTCGTGCGGGGCTGCGATGGTAGTAGACCGGGCTGCTTTGACATCCCACTAAAAAAAACACCGCGATCGCAGCCAATAGTTTCATATAAGTCTCAAAAAAACGCGATTTCATACCGACTTGCGCAAAATTGTCGCACGATTCAAGCCTCAAGCCATCCTCCGCCCAAGCCTGCTCGCACCGCGAATACCGACAAGCATAACGTGATTTGCGAGAACCACTCGCAGATTTTGGCGCCTTTTGGTATTGTCTTTGCCATGTCGTTCGAATATTCAGGCTCATTGGGTCATTGGGTCATTAAAAATAACATTTCTTCTGAGGCACACCATCATGTCAAAAGTAGGCGTACTACAGCTCCCCTCTCTCAAAGGTAAAGTTTCGGATGCCGAATGGCAAGCGCGCGTTGATCTAGCCGCCTGTTATCGGCTCGTTGCCATCTACGGCATGGCCGACATGGCTGCCAACCATATTTCGGCTCGCGTCCCAGGCGAAGAGGGCACCTTCTTAATCAATGCCTACGGCATGATGTACGAAGAAATTACGGCCTCGAGTCTGCTTAAGGTTGACCATCACGGCAATATTCTGACGAGCCCAGATTTTGGCGACCTCAAATATGGCCTGAATAAGGCGGGCTCTGTGATCCACAGTGCCATCCATCACGCCCGAGCTGATGTCGGTTGCGTCATTCATACGCACAGCTGGGCTTCTATGGCGATCTCGTCCCTTGAGTGCGGCTTGTTGCCACTCACCCAAACGGCCATGCGCTTCTTGAAGATCTCGTATCACAACTACGAAGGCGTCGTGCTCGATGAAAGCGAACAAGAGTCTCTTTGCAAAGACTTGGGCATGAACGAGGCCATGATTCTGCGTAATCACGGTGCGCTGACTGTTGGCCGCACTGTTGGTGAAGCCTTTAACTGGATGCACCGCCTCGAGTTATCGTGCCACGCGCAGTTGGGTGCGATGTCGTGCAATAGTCCACTGTCTAAGGTTTCGCAAAAAGTGCTGGATGAAACGTGGAACAACTACCAGCCTGGCACGCGTCGTGCCTATGGTGTGATGGAGTGGCCCGCACTGCTGCGTAAACTTGACCGCACGGACATCTCATATCGTGATTAAAATTTTCGCGGCGCTCTTGCTACACAGTCTCTTGGGCTGCGCCTTCACGGCGTACGCACAAGATGCTCAAGACTATCCGACCAAGCCCGTCAAAATCATTGTGTCCTTTACAGCGGGTGGCACCACCGACATCATTGCGCGCAGTGTCGGTCAACACTTGACTGAAAAGCTTAAACAGCCCTTTGTCGTCGAGAACAAGCCTGGTTCGGGTGGCAATATTGGCAACGAGATTGCCGCGCGCGCACCGGCCGACGGCTACACCTTAACCATCGCCTCCGTCGGCCCGATTGCGATTAACCCAACGCTATATAAAGACCTGCGCTACAACCCGCTGGTTGATCTGGTGCCTGTCATTTTAATTGCCGACGTACCAAATGTTTTAGTCGTCAGCCCCAATTTGCCCGTCACTACGTTTGCTGAATTTTTAGCGTACGCAAAAGCCAAAAGCAAAGGGACCTTAAACTACTCCTCCACAGGCAACGGCACATCTTCGCACCTGTCGAGTTTTATGTTGATGGACGCAATCGGCGTCGAAGCACAACACATTCCATATAAAGGTGCTGAGGCCCTCAACGATTTAATCGCGGGTCGCATTGACTTTATGTTCGCGACCATCCCTTCGGTCATCGGACAAATTAAAGGTGGCAAGCTGCGCGCAATTGCCGTCAGCAGCCCAAAACCCTCGCGTTCATTACCTGGGGTACCGACCGTTGCTGAAAATGGGTTTCCAGGCTTTTCGGCAGGCTCCTGGTTTGGGATGCTAGCGCCCAAAGGCACGCCTCAAGTCATTATCGACAAGCTGAACAAAGAAGTGAATCTTGCCATGATCCCCCTTGAGCAGCGCTTTATTCAAGAGGGTGCAGACCCGGTCGGAGACACCCCTGCTTATTTTCAAAACTTTATTCGCGAAGAGCATCTTAAGTGGAAAAAAGTTGTGATTGATTCAGGTGCAAGCGCGCGTTAAGGAACTCAGCATGTCAAAAATAGAGTTAAGCCATCCCCCCCGCATTCTCTTGTCGGACAAAACTGCACAAGAGCTTGCCCCACAGATGGGTGACATTCTTGGTACACAGGGCTATCAACTGGTCAGTGCTGCAGACATCCATGCAGGCACGCACGATATTGACTTCTGTTTTGTCTCGCGCGACATCACTGCGGGGTCCACAAAACACAAGATAGAGGCGAGTACACAATACGTGTATGACGCCTTGCTCAAATCCAAAACGCTGCAATGGGTTCATATTCATTCGGCCGGTGTTGATCGTCAGATATTTTTAGATTTAATGGCACGCGGCGTCACGGTCACTTCGTCGTCTGGGGCGAGTGCCCGCCTGGTGGCTCAAACAGCCTTAACGGGCTTGCTTTCACTGGCCCGTCGTTTTCCGCAATTGGCGGCCGCGCAGCGCGCACATGTCTGGGCGCCCTTTATGAAAGTAGGTTTACCCCCTGACTTAGAAGGCCAGGTTGCAACGATCGTAGGCTGGGGCCCAATTGGACAAAGGCTTGGCGCCTGGCTGACTGCCATCGGTTTAAAAACGATCGTAGTGCGCCAATCGGCAACTTCGCTTATTCAAGACACGCGCGTGGTGGGCTTTGATGACTTCAACAAAATCTTGCCAGAAACTGATTGGCTGGTTTTAGCCTGCCCCCTTACTAAACAAACGACAAACTTAGTCAGCAAGGATGCGCTTGCCCGCATGAAGCACGGTGCGCACATTATCAATATTTCGCGTGGCACGGTCATCGATGAGCTCGCCATGATTGAAGCTTTGCAAAACGGCCGTCTCGCCGGCGCCTATCTTGACGTATTTGCGCAAGAACCACTGGATCCGAACTCGCCCTTATGGGATATGCCCAACGTGATTGCGACACCGCATACGGCCGGATTTTCGGATGCAATTTTGCATCGTATGGCACAAAAATTTATCGAAAATCTAGGCTACTGGAAGCGCGGCGAGCCAATGATTAATGTTGCTGCCTTGCGCTAAGCGTCTTTAATAAAAGAGCCGCAGCCCACCCATTGAGCTTAAGTTAAACGTAAGTCACCGCCATTTTTAGCGTACAATTGCTGCACGGCACAACGTTCCAGTCCTCGTGTCGCGCTAAGCCCCAACTCTGTGGGCGCTCGCCTCCAAGGCGTTTTTACTCCCTGTTCGTCTGCCCCGATTGGAGCCCGCATCATATGCAGGCCGGCACGACGATGGAGCTGTTCTCTTGTCTACTACGATTACTTTTGCTGACCTCGGGTTGGCTGATCCCCTTATGCGTGCGATTGCCGATGCCGGCTACACCACGCCCACCCCCATTCAGGCACAGGCCATTCCACGCGTACTTGCTGGTGGCGATCTATTAGCCGCTGCACAAACCGGCACGGGCAAAACGGCGGGCTTTACGCTGCCCATTTTGCATATGCTTTTGGCCAAACCCCTTGAAGTACGCAAAGCAGGGCGCCCGCGCGTACTCATTTTGACGCCAACCCGCGAGCTGACCGCTCAAGTTGAAGAGTCTGTCAAAACCTACGGCTGCCACACCAAAATATCCTCCATGGTGATTTTTGGTGGCGTCAATATCAATCCTCAAATCTCTGCCTTGCGCAAGCCGATCGATATTTTAGTGGCCACCCCCGGTCGCCTGCTCGATCACTGCCAACAGCGCACTGTTGACTTATCGGGCGTTGAGATTTTGGTGCTCGACGAAGCCGATCGCATGCTTGATATGGGCTTTATTCGCGATATTCGTAAAATTTTGGCGATGATGCCGCGCCAACGTCAAAACCTGCTGTTTTCGGCAACCTTCTCAGACGAAATTCGCGAGCTTTCAAAAAGTGTTTTATCAAACGCCACTGAAGTCTCGGTTGCCGCACGCAACACAACGGCAGAACGTGTCGAACAAACCGTATATATGGTGGATCAGGCGCACAAGCGCGACATCCTAAGCCATATCATCAGCGAAAGTGGCTGGCATCAGGTGTTGGTCTTTACGCGCACCAAGCATGGCGCAAACCGTTTAGCTGAAAAACTCGTCAAAGACGGCTTGTCAGCCTCGGCCATTCATGGCAACAAAAGTCAGGCTGCGCGCACCCGTGCCCTGGATGACTTTAAAAAGGGCAAAGTGGCCGTATTAGTCGCCACCGACATCGCCGCACGTGGCCTGGATATCGACCAACTTCCTCAGGTCGTGAACTTTGAATTGCCGAATATCCCCGAAGATTATGTGCACCGTATCGGTCGCACAGGTCGCGCCGGTGCGGCCGGTTCAGCCGTGTCTTTGGTCGACTCAAGCGAGATCAAATACCTCAAAGCAATCGAACGGATCATCAAAAAGACCATCCCTCAATTGCCTGCACCAACGGGCTGGACCGCCTCACCCCCGTCGCCGCACGGCGCAGACGACGAAGCTCGCTCTGAAGGTCGGCGCGATGGTCAACGTCGCCCGCAACAACGCTCAGCACGCCCCAGCAGCTCAGGTGCGGCGGCACGTCCTGGCCGAACTGGCCAAGGGCCGAGTAGCGCGCCGCGCCGCGAGGCACACAGCGACAACAGGCCCGCTCAACGACGCGACGCACCGTCAAGTGCCCGCGCACCACACTCAACTGGGGCTCCGGTCAGAACCGGCACCGGTACCGGTGCTGGCGCGCGTACCACCAGCCGTCCAGCAACGCCATCCGGCTCAACTCCACGCAGCGGCGACTCGGCAAACCGTTCACGCCGTCCCGCCCTGTTTAACAAGTAACGAACGCACTCAGGCTGGCTGCGCCAGCCTGTAAAATTCACCATCATGAGTATTCAAACAGAAGTCGCGCGACGCCGAACGTTCGCCATTATTTCTCACCCTGATGCCGGTAAGACGACGCTCACCGAAAAGCTTCTACTTTTTGCGGGCGCGATCCAAATCGCCGGTAGTGTCAAAGCACGTAAAGCTTCGCGGCACGCGTCTTCTGACTGGATGGAGATTGAAAAGCAACGTGGCATTTCGGTCGCCTCCTCTGTGATGCAAATGGAATACCGCGACTGCGTCATCAACCTGCTCGATACGCCCGGTCACCAAGACTTTTCTGAAGACACCTATCGGGTACTCACCGCGGTCGATGCCGCCTTAATGGTGATTGACGCGGCCAACGGTGTCGAGCCACAAACGATTCGCTTGCTACAAGTTTGCCGAGCCCGCAATACACCGATCATCACGTTCATCAATAAAATGGATCGCGAAGTACGCGAACCGCTTGAACTGTTATCCGAAATTGAACAACACATCGGCATGGATGCGGTACCGTTTTCTTGGCCTGTTGGTATGGGCAAGGCCTTTGGTGGCGTCTTTGATATTCAGCGCAATCGCATGCGCTTGTTTAAATCTGGGCAAGAACGTCGCCATGACACCGATGACGACTTTATCGATGGGCTCGACAATCCAGAAATCGCAAAGCGCTTTGGTAGTTCGTTTGAACAAGCCAAAGGTGAAATTGAACTCATTCAAGCCGCAGCACCAACCTTTGACCCGGCTGCTTTTTTAGCAGGCAAGCAAACCCCCGTGTTTTTTGGCTCAGCCATTAATAACTTCGGCGTACAAGAGGTTCTTGATGCGCTTGTGGATCAAGCACCGCCGCCGGGTTCGCGCCAAGCACTTGAGCGCATTGTTCACCCTGAAGAATCCAAATTTACCGGTGTGGTCTTTAAGGTCCAGGCCAACATGGATCCTGCTCATCGCGACCGCGTTGCCTTTGTACGCGTCAGCTCGGGTAAGTTTGATCGTGGAATGCGACTGAAAGTATCGCGTAACAACAAAGAGATTCGACCCAATAACGTCGTATCTTTTTTGTCGCAACGTAGAGAGCTTGTCGACGAAGCCTATGCCGGCGATGTGATTGGCATCCCTAATCACGGGATTTTGCATTTGGGTGATGTACTCACCGAAGGTGAGGCCTTGCACTTTACGGGCTTACCTTTTTTTGCGCCCGAGCTTTTTCAGGCGGTTGAAACCAAAGACCCCTTGCGAACAAAACAACTACGCACCGGGCTCTTACAGCTTGGCGAAGAAGGTGCAATTCAAGTGTTCAGGCCGCTCGCCGCGGGCGGTGCCCTATTGCTGGGCGCCGTTGGTCAATTACAATTTGAAGTCGTAGCACACCGTCTGCAAGCCGAGTACGGTGCCGAAGCCCGTTTGATGCCTTCGCGCTACAACATGGCCCGCTGGGTCACGGCGCAAGACCCAAAAGAACTCCGAAAATTCATCGACGCAAATGCCTCGAACATCGCCTATGATGTTGTCGAAGCGCCGGCGTTTTTAGTGAGTTCAACCGCCCAACTGCGTGTCGCCGAAGAGCGTTATCCGGCGATTCGCTTTCACGCCATGCGCGAACACGGCGGGCAAGTGTTTGCCGATAAAGTTTAATCTTCGCTCTTCAGAGATCCCTTATGTCTTGGCGCGTTCTAATTGTCTTCTTAATGCTTGCCGCAGTAGCTTCGTGGCATGGCGGCGTCGAATTAGGCAATTGGCTGGTGATCCGCGCGCCTGAAACAATCGCCTCGGTCGCCGACAAACTCGACAGCACGCTTAAACTTGACGCCAATGGTCGCCCCATCACGGCGCAACCTCCTCAACCTCGTATCGACGGCACGTTGGGCATTCCTCGCGAACTCGACCCAATCGAATGGGCCATCGAAGCCATCGCAGCAGATGACTTCGATACAGATCCTAATGCGATGAAGATCGATCAAGATGACGACAATGAACAGACAGGCGAAGGCTCTGAAGCCGCGGATGCCAAACGATTAGCAAGCGATGTCAAAATCCCTGTGCGGCCGCCTGATTTCGGCGTCATTAAAGAAACTTCGCCGCCTGCCTCGCAACGACCGGTCGCGCCACCTGTGCCGCCCGGCATCACCGTCACGGTCATCTCGTGGCAACAGTCTTTAAAGAAAGAACTCGATCAATGCGCGAATGTGAATTTTTTTCAGCGTCCGACTTGCTTGCAAAACGTTCGTCATAAATATTGCGCCCCCAATGATGCCTGGGGTAAAACCGCAGACTGTCCGGCCAGGCCGAACGAGCAGGTCTTGGGTGGCTAACGCGCGCCGGCCTGCGATTTGCGCAAAGGTGCTGTCGGTATACGCAACAACTCTCGATACTTGGCGACCGTTCGGCGCGCAATCGTAATGCCATCTTGATCTAGCAGGCTCACCAACTGACTGTCTGACAATGGTTTCTTACGATCTTCGGTAGTAATTAAAACCTGTATGCGCGTTTGTACCGCCGTCGCCGAGGTCGCCTCTTTACCCTCAGTCGTCAGCCCCGTACTAAAAAACCGTTTGAGCTCAAACGTGCCATGGGGCGTCAATATAAATTTTTGTGTCGTCGCACGCGAAATCGTCGATTCATGCATGCCAATTTCAGCAGCAATGTCTCTAAGTGTCAGAGGCCGTACCGCCCCCCAACCTTTTGAAAAAAACGCTTGTTGATGCGCGACAATCACTTGCGAAACTTTCAAAATGGTTTCGAAGCGTTGCGCCACATTACGAATCATCCAACGCGCCTCTTGAAGCTGACCATGCAGGGCCGTGTGTGCGCCGCTACGGGGGCTGCCCAAGGCTTCGGCGTACATGGCGTTGACGCGTAGCTTAGGCATCACCGCCTCGTTCAGCGAGACGACCCAGCCTCTTGCTGTTTTACGCACAAGTACGTCCGGCACCGCAAAGTCTGCCGCTGGTATGTTCCAGGCACTTGCAGGGCGCGGATTGAGTTTGACAATTAACGCGTGTGCACGCTTGAGCAGCTCTGCCTCACATTGCAGCACCTCGCGCAGTTTCAACATATTGCCGGTCGCCAAGACCGCCAGATGATGCTGACAGATCGTGCGTGCAAGGGCGAGCAGCGCTTGATCTTTGACCGCGACAAGCCGCTCTGGGTCAGCAAATTGAAGCTGTAAGTCTAAACACTCACCCAGGCCACGCGCCCCCACACCCGGCGGATCAAAAGACTGCAACATCTTAAGGGCGCAGCGAAAATCATCTTCCTCAAGCCCCAGTGCTGGGTCCATCCAGCTCGCAATCTCATCAAGCGGCGAGGCTAAAAGCCCATCATCATTGAGCTCATCAATCAACAGTTCGACAATTGCCGCATCGCGCTGACTCAGGCGCGTCAGGCCTAATTGCTCAAGCAAATATTCGCGCAGGTTGTTTTCGCGCGCTGGCTCGGGCCGATCGGTAAAGTCATCGTCGCGCGAGCCGCGCGACTCAGCTGAAAACTCGACCCGCTCGCGCTCTGCAGTGGGCGCATAGTCCACATTGGATTCAGGTGTTGCGTCCTGACCACGGTCTGGCGCCTCCGCGCTAATTGCCTCTTGTCCAACCCGCAGGCTCATTGCCCCCACGCCAGGCTCGTACAATGGCGTGCCCTCTTGCTCTAACAGTGGATTCTCAGCCAAAGCGCGCGCCACTTCAGCCTCAAGATCCAACGTCGAAAGCTGCAACAGCTTGATCGATTGTTGCAGCGCAGGGGTCAAGGTCAGTTGCTGCCCTTGACGAAGCTCGAGAAAATTGCGACTCATAGGTACAATATTTTGCATGATGAATCGATCTAGCACCGCAACACCCCGAAAAGACCCCCCATTGCTGGGCAGCATTTTGTTGCGGCTAGCGCTACCGCGCTTGTTGGCGCGGGTCACAATCATTTTAGCGACTATTGCACTTGTCGTTTATCTTGCCCAACACATCCTGCTCTCGGGTAAAGCTTGGCTTGAGTTCGGCATCAGAATCTCGGGTCTCTCTGACATTCTAGGTAAAGCCGTCATTGATGTTGTGATGCAGTATCAAAAATACTTTTGGTGGTTTGTCATCGCGATCCTCATCTTGATCGCGATCAACTTCTTACTCGGCTACCTGCGCCAAAGTCTCAAGCGCGGCCGTGCCGCCTTGGTGCCGCTTGGCGACGTGCGTAAACTCTGTGCCCGCTTAAGCCCCCAGGGCCTAGACGTTTTGAATTGGGCCTGGAAAGACCAATCTCACCCAATCACCATCGGCATTTTGCAAACCACGCTCACCCAAATCGGAAGCGGGCGGGTCCGCAAATTAGCCCTCGCCAGGGCGCAACAAGCCGAGTTAACGGCTGCCTTGCAAAACAACCCGCTTGATGAGTCTGCAACAACGCCCCTCGAGCCCGCAGAGCCGCCAAGCAAGGGCCCGGCGCAACGCGGTGAACCCACGATGGTGGCCCGCGGCCCAAAACGCCTCTGACGGGGCGCTCTGCTTGCGTTTCAAGCGATTTTATGTTCGACTAGCAGCTATGAATGCTTTTGCCACAGGCCTCGCCTGCCCCGACACACAAAGCTCGACCACACTGGGTCGCGGTCAAGTGTCGTCTGGCAATCACGCTTCACAACTCGGGCTGCTATCGCTACTACTAGCGATCGGTTGCCGGGCCTAGTGCCCGTGGCAGTCCGGCAACCAACCGCCACCCTGCAGTCCACTTCCCTCATATATTTTTAGATTTAATCCAAACATTGGCGCGTTATAGCCCTCGATGACCACGGTTGCAAAGCACCCCGGCATCCTTTAAACAGCTTTTAAGGTGAATCATGCTTTCGAATCCAGCCACTAAATACATCCCGTTTAAACCCTTCGAACGCGATTTCTCAGAACGCACGTGGCCTACAAAAAAGATTACCCATCCACCGGTCTGGATGAGCACCGATCTGCGTGACGGCAATCAATCTCTGATCGAACCCATGAGCGTCGAGCGCAAGTTGCGCTTTTTCGAAATGCTGGTCAAGATCGGCTTTAAAGAAATCGAAGTCGGGTTTCCGTCGGCGTCACAAACCGACTTTGATTTTGTGCGCAAGCTTGTCGACGACAAGCTGATTCCTGACGATGTCACCATCATCGCTTTAACGCAGGCGCGTCCAGAGCTGATTGAGCGCACCGTCGAATCGGCTGCCGGCGCCAAACGCGCCATGATTCATCTTTACAACGCGTGCGCGCCCGGCTTTCGCCGCATCGTTTTCAACATGAACCGTCAAGAAGTTAAACAGGTTGCCGTTGAAGGCACGCAGTGCGTGATGGATTGCATGGCCAAACATCCTGAAACACAGTGGCTGTATGAGTATTCGCCTGAAGTCTTTAGCACCACTGAACCCGACTTCGCGCTTGAGGTGTGCAACGCGGTCACTGCTCTGTACAAACCGACGCCCCAGAAAAAAATTATCTATAACTTGCCTGCAACCATCGAGGCCACCACCCCAAACATGTATGCCGATCAAATCGAATACATGCATAACAACCTGAACCAGCGCGATTCAATCATTGTCAGTTTGCATCCGCATAACGACCGCGGCACTGCCGTTGCAGCCGCCGAGTTAGGCTTGATGGCCGGCGCCGATCGCGTCGAGGGCTGCTTGTTTGGCAACGGCGAACGCACAGGCAATGTCGATCTGGTGACTTTGGCCTTAAACCTCTACACACAAGGTATTCACCCCGGTCTTGATTTTTCAGATATTGACGAAGTGCGTCGCTGCGTTGAGTTTTGCAATCAATTGCCCGTACACCCACGTCATCCGTATGCCGGTGACTTAGTGTTCACCGCCTTCTCGGGTTCGCATCAAGATGCGATCAAAAAAGGCTTTGCGGTACAAAAAGCCGATGCGATCTGGGAAGTCCCTTACTTGCCGATCGACCCAGCTGATTTAGGTCGCAGCTACGACGCCGTGATTCGCGTCAACAGCCAATCAGGCAAAGGTGGGGTATCTTATTTGCTTGAGCAAGAACATGGCTTGGCTTTGCCCCGCCGCTTGCAAATTGAATTCAGTCGCGCCATTCAACGCGTCACCGATGAAACCGGCCGCGAGGTAACCGCTGAAGCCGTCTACACAATTTTTAATACCGAGTATCTAACACAGACCGAACCCTGGAAACTGATCAAGCACAGCATCACCGGCGACCCCAGTGCAGACGAAGGCAAACACTTTACGATCGAGGCTGAGTTTGAAGTTGATGGTGTACGTCGCGTTCTTAAAGGCGTGGGCGATGGTGCGATTTCTGCGTTTGTCGATTGCCTGGGCATCCCTGTTCGGATTATGGATTATCACGAACACGCTATTGGCACCGGTACAGATACGCGCGCCGCTTGCTATGTTGAAGCGCGCGTTGGCGATAGCCCCACAGGATTTGGCGTCGGAATCGATCGCGATATCGTCACGGCTTCGTTCAAGGCCGTGTTAAGTGGTCTAAACCGGCATATCAAAACAAACTAAGTCGATCTCGTTTTCACTGAATAACTCGCGAACATGTACAAACTCATCAGCGCCACGCCTAGCCCGTATGCACGTAAAGTCAGAATCCAACTTGCAGAAAAAGGGATTCCGTTCGAGCTCATCACTGAGGTGCCCTGGAACACCGACACTCAAACGCCTCTTTACAATCCGCTTGAGAAATTGCCCGTTTTAATCTGCGAAGATGGCTCAAGCGTATTTGAATCGCGCTATATCAACGAGTGGATCGAATACAAGCATCCAACCCCGCCACTGTTTCCAAAAGATGTCGATGGGATTTTGGCCGTCAAGCGTTTTGAGGTCATCGTCGATGGTGCCTGTGACGCGCTGGTACTCATGTTCTTTGAAATTGCGCGAGATAAAGACAAACAAAGTCAGCCCTGGTTTGAGCGTCAACAACGCAAGGTGGACGGCGCCTTAAGATATCTATCAGAGTCGATTGGTACCAAAGCGTTTTGTCACGCAAACACCTTTAGCCTGGCTGACATTGCAGCCGGAACGCTCTTGCGGTATCTAACGGTACGGTGGCCGGCTAAACCCTGGCGCGACCAATATCCCAACTTAGCCGCCTACTCAGATCGCCTCGAGCTGCGGCCTTCTTTTAAAAACAGTGTGCCCGTGCCGCAAGTGATCCGAGATCGCGTCGCCTAACACCGCTCGACTCACCCACAGGAAGCACGTTTTGTTTTCTAACATTGAACGGCCGGCTGCACCGCCCGCACTTCTACAAAAAGTCTTCGCTGATCTTTCTACAACTATCCTCGCCAACGGGCTGATCGGTTTTATTTTTGCGGCAACCGGGCCCTTCGCTGTGATTCTGTCTGTCGGAACGCGGGGCGGGCTGACATCGGCAGAGCTTGCTTCGTGGGTGTTTGGTGTTTTTGTTGTGAATGGCCTGCTCTCGCTTTTTATGAGCTGGCGCTATCAAATGCCACTCGCCTTCGGCTGGACAATTCCGGGTACTGTTTTAGTGGGGCCCGCTTTACAACACTTACCTTTTTCTGCCGTGATTGGCGCGTTTTATGCCACTAGTCTACTGATCCTGTTGCTTGGGCTCAGCGGTTTCGTCAAGCGCATCATGTCAGCGTTACCTATGCCAATTGTGATGGGTATGGTCGCGGGTGTGTTTCTTCACTTTGGCTTAGATGTCATACTCGCGCTCGATCGTGATGCCGCGATCGCTGCCCCCATGGTGCTTGTGTTTTTCTTATGCTCGGCTATCCCTGCACTCGGGCGACGGTTGCCACCAGTGATTGCCGCGTTGTTAGTGGGTGCAATCGTGATCGCAATGCTGGGTCGTCTCGACCTTGGCGACTTAGGTGCGCTTGGGGTGGCTCGCCCCATTCTACAAACACCAAGCTGGTCATGGGCGGCGATGCTAGAGCTTGTCATTCCACTAACCATCACGGTTTTAGTCGTACAAAATGGGCAAGGCGTCGCGGTGCTTAAGGCGGCAGGACATGAGCCCCCCATCACGATGATTGCGGTTGCTTGCGGCATTGGCTCCGCACTCAGCGCAGCCTTCGGTGCTGTGAGCTCTTGCCTCACCGGCCCGACAAATGCCCTGATCAGCTCGTCTGGCGACAAAACGCGTCACTACACGGGCGGCCTGGCCTTCGGTTGCCTTGCTCTTGTATTCGGCATCCTCGCACCGACCTTTACCAACCTGACTCTGGCAACGCCAAAAGCGTTCATCATGGTGCTGGCTGGGCTCGCCATGCTGCGCGCGTTGCAAAGCGCCTTTGTCACGTCGTTTGGTTCTGGGAAATTTACGTTGGGTGCAATGGTGAGCTTGTTGGTTACCGTGGCCGATATCAGCCTTTTTAATATTGGCTCGGCTTTTTGGGGTCTGATCGCCGGCTTTGCGGTGTCTTGGTTGATGGAACGTGGCGACTTTACGTCGTCATAGTCGCGCAATCTCTTCTGCATCAAATCCGGCAGCCAAGCGGGCCTCAATGTTGAAGGGCCCTTTGAGTTTTGGTGCACGATAGGTTTTTGCCAACACATCATATGTCGTCAGCGGATCCAGTCCGCGTTGCGCACACAGCCACCGATACCAATGATTGCCAACTCCAACGTGGCCAATTTCATCGCGCAAAATAATATCGATGATGGCTGCACCCGCTGGATCACCCCCGCTGGCCAGTTTGTGGCGCACCGCCGGAGACGCATCCAACCCTCGTGCTTCAAGCGTTCGCGGCACCAGCGCAAGTCTGGCCAACGCGTCGCCCTCGGTGCGCTCAGCCATCTCCCACAAACCATCATGGCCTGAAAAGTCACCATACTGATAGCCTAGCGTTTTCAAATGCTCTTGAAGCAGACGAAAGTGTTCACACTCTTCTTGAGCCACCGTTAACCAATCGTAATAAAACTGTGCTGGCATCTTGGCAAAGCGCCAAATCACATCCAACGCAAGATTGATCGCATTAAATTCTATATGGGCTAAGGCGTGAATTAAGATGGCACGTCCTTCTTGGGTGTGCACACTGCGTAAGCCCAATTGCGCCGGAGGTACGACTTCAACTGGCGGTCGACCTGGGATACCTGCTGGTGTTAAAAATTCGCGCTCAGCGTCAAGCGTTGTTTGCGCGTTTAACTGCTGCAGCCACTGCGCTTTCGCGTGCCACGTCTGTTGACACAAGGCCTTAAGCGCCGAGTCTCTAAGCTCCATTTACAACGACTGCCACCAGGTAAACCCCAGCGCGCTGATCGCGCCGCCGGTGAGAATTGTGCGCAGACGAAATACCCAACCCAGCATTAAGTCAGGCATCTTGCTTCTAAGCATGCTGTCGAGCAGCCATTGAAAAGCCAACCCTGCCATCAACATCCGCAAGCCTGTTTCTGGCGTGGTCAGCGTAGCAGACCAGCCCACGAGCGCGGGCACAACGCTCCACACAAACATGGTGTTGCGGGGCGCACCTGGCGCCGCATGCACGGCCATCCCCCACCATAACGCCCCAACAAAGCTCAGAATAATCGCGCCGTACATGATCAACGCCATGAGCGCCAGCAGGGGATCAATGCCCAAATCTACCACTGTCGCTAACGCAAAGCCCCAAAAAGGTAGCAGCCCCAATAGGCCAGGAATCAAAGCGGCCACAGGTGTGCGTACAGGTTGACTCATTATTTTTGGCTAATCTGGCTTAGGTCTTTTTTGTTTTTTTCTTGGCTTTCTTTTCAGGGACACCCAGCATCGTTTTGCGACAGCTCGGCGCACCGCAGCGACACTCGTATTGCGCCTTCAGCGATTTTGTTAACTTTTCATCATCAATGATCAAGCCGTAGTCATAATTTAATTCTTCGCCGCGCTTGATCTCGCGCTTGGCCATGATGTAGACACGTTTGCCGCCCTTACCCTCTGAACTCTCACAATTTGGCTCGCAAGCATGGTTAATCCAACGCGCATCGTTTCCCTTGTCATTTCCGTCAATCACTTTGCCCGAGCTCAGCGAAAAGAAAAAGGTATGAAAAGGATCATCGGGATTTGTCGGATGGCGGCGATCAGCCTCTTTTGCACTAATGGTTGCGCCCGCGTACTCAATCACTCGGGCGCCTTCTGGGATTTTGCGTGCCGCAAAAACACCATTGCCATGTACTTTGGATTGTCGAACGATATGCCAGGGTTTTTCAGGTGTTTTCATCAAAATTGAATCTAAAAATCAGGTGCGTGTTACACCAAAACAATGCTGCAACTCTGGAAATTTACTCTCGCGAACCTCGTCAGCATATCGCTGCACTGCAGTTCGCATGATTTCTTCAAGATTGGCATAGCGCTTAACGAATTTTGGCACACGCTCGCCGCTTAAGCCAAGCATATCTTCTGTGACGAGTATTTGACCGTCGCATTTCACTGACGCGCCAATCCCAATGGTGGGGATCGCCAGTGCTGCCGTCATGCTTTCGCCTAAGGGCTCGGCCACACCTTCAAGCACCACGGCAAAAGCCCCCGCTTGCTCAAGCGCCTGAGCATCTGCCAAAATTCTTGCGGCAGCTTCTGGGCTACGGCCTTGGGCTAAATAACCTCCCATGGTGTTGACGTACTGTGGCATCAAGCCCACATGCGCCATCACGGGCACACCACGCGTCACAAGATAATGAACGGTTTCTGCCATCACGGCGCCGCCCTCAAGTTTGACCGCGCTTGCACCTTGCCCCAGCAAATAGGCGGCATGGCGAAACGCTTGTGCGTGCGATTCTTGATAACTACCAAAGGGCATGTCGGCCACCACGCAGGCGTGGCGAGTTGCTTTCACAACGGCCGCGGTATGCTGCCCAATCTGCTCAACTGTAAACGACAGCGTGTCAGGTAGGCCGTAGGCCACCATCGCGGTCGAGTCACCAATCAGCACAAAATCCACATACTCATCGATGATGCGTGCTGTCGAAAAATTGTGCGCCGTTAATCCAACAATTTTATGTTGACCCTTGAGGGCCATTAATTGCGGTACTGTCACGCGTTTCACTTCTACATGCGAGCTCAAAACAACACCTCAAACGTTAACCTTGCGCCTGGCTCGCGGGCGAATCATTTCTTTCTTTAGTTCTTATTTGGTTGCTTTCTTGGCCGCCTTTTTTACCGCAGTTTTTGTAGCGGTTTTTGTTGCTGTTTTTTTCACGGCTTTTTTAACGGCCTTGCTTGCGCGTTTGACGGCAGGCTTGGCGGCAACAGCTTCAGCTAGTGGTGCGGCTGCACTTTTGCTCGTTTTTGTCGCTACTTTTTTCACGGCTTTCGTGGCTTTTTTTGCTGCGGTCTTGCCGGCCGTTTTACCCGCTGCTTTTGAAGCAAAA
>Ga0194060_10000968_pt1 | contig 21003 bp, 21 predicted proteins | sample SepL225m_MetaG_FD_163427 | JGI IMG/M metagenome (GOLD analysis project Ga0194060, IMG submission 163427) | Anoxic zone freshwater microbial communities from boreal shield lake in IISD Experimental Lakes Area, Ontario, Canada - Sep2016-L222-5m | ecosystem: Environmental > Aquatic > Freshwater >... | reverse complement strand
GTATATTGTAGGTTAAGGAATTATTATATATTTTTAATTAATTAACGACTTGCGATGTTGAGGTGCGTTGATTAAACCACATTTTTTATATTTATAGACTTCGCCAGTCGCCTGATTGATAGCCCCGCAAGGACAAGGGTCATTACGGCCTACTTCTTTCATTCCACCCACAGATGGTTTGTTTTTCTCTTCTACGTCAGAAAACTCTTCAGGCTCATTGTGTCCAACAACCAACGTTTGTTTTACCTCGTTTACCTCAGGTCTTGCTGGCTCGTTAATTGTACTTATCAAAGAAAAAACTTGTTCCTTAAATGAAATTTCCATTTCTTTAAACATAATTAAGCCATCCTTTTTATATTCCACAATAGGCTCTCGCTGCCCATAAGCTCGTAAGTTTACGGACGAACGCAAATAATCCATCGCTTCCAAATGTTCCATCCACAGAGTATCAGTAGTATATAAAGCAATTCGACGAACTGTCTCGTCGAATGCAGCTTCACCGACTTTCTTTTTCTTGTTTTCGATAATTTTAGCTCCTTCCTCTCTACCATTTGAAACATCTTCAAGTAAAGCCTCAATCTTCTCTTTGTCAGCTCGCATCATCTGCTGGCGCCTCTCGTAAATAATCTTGCGCTGATGATTCATGACGTCGTCATATTCAAGTGTATTTTTTCTGGCGTCAAAATGAAAACCTTCTATCTTTGCTTGAGCGCTTTCAAGAGTCCTATTTATTAATCTATTCTCAATAGGCTGATCCTCTGGAATACCAAAACGGCCCATCATTGTTTTTATTCTTTCGGAACCAAATACACGCATTAGATCATCTTCAAGGGAAACATAAAATTGTGTTCCTCCTGGGTCACCTTGTCTTCCTGCACGACCTCGAAGCTGGTTGTCTATTCTTCTAGCCTCGTGACGTTCTGTACCTAAAACAAATAACCCACCTACACTTTTAACAAATTCATATTCCTCTTTTACCATAGGATTTCCACCGAGCTTGATGTCTATTCCACGCCCTGCCATGTTTGTAGCAATAGTCACAGCTCCACGTCTTCCCGCTTGCGCAATTATTTCTCCTTCCTTTTCATGATTCTTTGCATTCAAAATTGTGTGTTGAACTCCTTCTTGCCTCAAGTACACAGAGAGAAGTTCATTTTTCTCAATCGAAATAGTACCAATCAAAACAGGCTGACCTTTTATATTTAACTCCTTAACCATTTTAGCTATTGCTTGAAACTTTCCTTTTTCTGTTTGAAAAATTAAATCTGTGTTATCAATACGAACAACGGGACTGTTTGTGGGAATTATTATCACATCTAATCCGTAAACTTTTAAAAATTCTTCGGCTGATGTGGCAGCAGTACCTGTCATGCCTGAAAGTTTCTTGTAAAATCTAAAATAATTCTGAAAAGTAATAGAACCAGAAGAACGAGTCTCCTTTTCAATCTTTACTCCTTCCTTTGCTTCTATGGCTTGGTGAATACCTTCGCTCCAGCGTCGGCCGGGCTGAAGTCTTCCCGTAAATGGATCAACGATAACTACTTCTCCCTCTTTTACAACATAGTCTTTGTCTTTAACAAATAATCCAGCATCGTGTAAGACTTTTACAGCTGTATCTAGGTGGTGAACTTCTTTTATGCCTTTTTCTGTATATAAACTTGTTATTCTAAGTAATTGTTCAGCTTTATTAATACCGTCATCTGTCAAAGAAGTAGCCTTCATTTTTTCATCTACAGTATAATCAATATCCCTTTTGAATTGTTTTGCTATATTACGAAACTTTACATAAAAATCCTCTGAGTCTCCTGAGGCTGAAGAAATAATAAGAGGGGTACGAGCCTCGTCTATCAAAATAGAGTCAACTTCATCTACGATGGCAAAATGATGCTCTCGTTGTACGAGGTCACCCACAGATGTCGCAAGGTTGTCACGCAAATAATCAAAACCAAATTCGTGGTTTGTGCCGTACGTTACATCCGCTCCATATGCTTCTTTGCGTGAACAAGGTTTCAAAAAGTCATAAACGATTTTAAATTCTCCGACTTTATCTCTCTCCTCGTCTTCTTCTTTGTGAGTAGAATTATACAAATATGAAACATTTTGAGAATTAATAACACCAACAGATAATCCTAGAAAATTATAAACCTGACCCATCAACACCGCACCAATACGAGAAAGATAATCATTCACGGTAACGATATGCACACCTTCACCAGTAAGCGCGTTCAAATATGCCGAAGGAACAGCAACCATAGTTTTTCCCTCACCTGTTCTCATTTCCGCAATATGACCTTTGTGAAGAGCTATACTTCCTATCATCTGTACATCAAAAAGACGAATACTATCTGTGCGTTTCATCGCCTCTCTGACTAAAGCAAAAGCTTCCGGTAATATAGAGTCTAGGCTTTCACCTTTTGCTAATCTAGCTTTAAATTCCTGTGTTTTTGCTGGAAAATCACTATCAGCCAACTTTGAAATAGACTCTTCTAGGGAGTTGATTTTGGATACTATATTTTCGGTGTTTTTTATGAATTTAGAGCTCTCATCTCCAAATATTTTACTATATAAACTCATAAATATATATTAACATAAAAATAAAAAACTTCCGACTTTCGACGGAAGTTTTTTAAAGACATGAGGGTAAGACTATGCTCGCTTCTTTCCCTTCTTTGCTGCCTTCTTTACTACTTTCTTTGCCTTCTTTTTTGCTGCCATAATATTTTTAAATTATATTATTAATTTAGTTTGCAATAAAACGACCTGAAAATATTTTCAATAAATTATTTTCAATAATTATTGCTCTACGCTTTAATTATCTCGCATATCAAAATCAAACACAATACTTTTTCATCAAAACTGTGGATAACTTTCTTTTTATTTTACATTTTGTTTATGAAGAGAGAATGAAAAAATTTTTAGAAAAAGAAAAAAATTAATTTTACTTTGTAAAAAATAAAACACTGAGCCGTGAAGCTCAGTGTTTTAAAATTATTTTCATTTGAAGCGGGTGGTGGCGAAACTCCAACATATGTGCCTATGTGAGTGCGATCACCCGCTACAGATAAAAATAATCTACAACATAATTATACCAAAAATTCAGGCCGCTGGGAAACTACCTGCTGGCATTTCGGCTACTACGTAGCTAGATGCTTTCCACTTCGCCCTATCGTAGGGAAAAGCCTTTCGATATCACTACAAAAGCAAATCAATTTGCTTTCTCCATCCCTCACTACGTTCGGGCCGCTGGGAATCGAACCCAGTCTGCATCCTCCCGAAGGATGTGTACGACCGGTATACTACGGCCCGACTCATAACTATTATAATATCGATTTATAATCTTTAACTCGCAAAGGGTCCCTCCAAATTTCATATAAGGTTCCTAAAATTAATTGAACGAAGCTGACGGATCCTGCAGAGTATAAAAATATACTTAAAAAAACAAACAGCAAAAACAACACCAAATTCATACCATACAGCATGCCGTAAACTCCATATTTATCAAAAGTCGCTTGTCCATGATCTGAAATCATTCTTGCCTTATACATCCTCACAAATTCGGGCAAGGATACTGTGGGAATCTTGCGTAAAATATAATTGATAAATTCCAAACAAACCCAGAAAATTGACACTTGCCAAAACGTGCGAAAATCAAAAAGCCCCGTACTTTTAAATAAAAATAAAAAGATATCCAAAAAATTAAAAACTGCTCCTGACACAACAACAGCGAATAAAAAACGTGAAACTATCAATTGGCGTCTTATATTTTTCTCCATATTTTTTTAATATGCATATCTTAATGCAGCCTCTAATATATGTTCTACTATATCTTGAGTTTTTGCGCCAACGGAGACACATACTTGCGTCAAATGAGAATCCTCTTTTAGGTCTGGTGTACCATCAATCTGTATAAGATAAACTTTGCCTCGAGGATTCATAACAAAATCTGTTTTAAGATAATGCTTAGCCCCTGTGTGATTGTAAATATCTTTTGCTAAATTAGTTAGAACTTCTTTTTCATCTGAAGAAAAAACACCGAAAGTATTCCCTAATGGAAAAGTATAAATATCTTTTTTTCGAAATTGTGGAACATTATGAACAGTGGCAACCTTACCATAAATAAATTCCTCAACTAAAACACTTTTTTCATGTCTAACCCCATCCTCTATCGCATCCACTAATTCTTGAAAAGTTTTTGCTAAATGAATGCCCATGTTGGTGTCCGGTGTGAATGATTTTACAATCCATGGTGCGGGAAATTTCTCGTGAACCTCTTTCGCTTTTTTTATTGAATATCGTTCCATCGGTCCGTCAAAATCTTTCTGGTAAACAGGCAAAACAACAGCCCTCGGCATATCTAGATTTATTTGCTTCATATGCTGTCGCAACATTTCTTTACTATTTTCTAAAGAAAAATGAAAGGACCCCTGCCCAATATGTGGTATAGACAAACTTTCGAGGATATTAGTTAAACTAGAATGTGAAGTATTCCAAACCACATCAACTTTATGCATCAAGTCCGAAGGCAAAATAGGCAAACCATTTATATGCCATGTTCCCTTTTTATCAATCAAAATATCAAATGGTTTCCATTTATGGGATAAATTTTGGTGAATATGCAAAATAATTTCCCCACCTTTTTTTAACGAAGAAGTATAATATTTCTCATCACCTCCACGCAACACTCCAACTCGTTTTATTTTTTTATCTTGCTTCGCACTCATATTAAAAGTATAACACAAACGAAAAAGTCCATGCGCCACACCGAAGTGACACACGGAACTTTTTGAGGGTTATACAACCACCCACAGTATGATATAAGAAGAACTACTTCGCGACAGCAACGGCATCCGGACGAATGTTGCTGAACTTCTTGTGTAAACTCTTTCTCGGTTGGTAAACCGGAAGAATTTGAACAAGGGTTTTGTCCCTCACGGCGTCGATCATGCCGTCGAGAAACTTCAAGCGCAACACGGTCGCCTCGCTCGGAGTGACCTTCCTCTTCCGCAAGTGCTTCTCGAGTAGCCTCACCTCAAATGCCAGCGCGTCGTTCATTTCTCGTTGGTCCTTTCTAGTTAGGAGAAACAACGACAATCTTGGCTTCTCCACGAACGACCTTGAGAAGGTCCCACAGATTGATACGCCGCAAGGCCTCCATGTCCTCTTCAGAGAACCCAGCCCTACGTGTCGCCTCGCCGAACAGCTTCACGAGCTTCTCATACGGATGATTCATCTTCATTCCTTTCTGAGAGGATCAAACTCCTTGTACACGCCCTCTCTCGGCCTATACTTTCGGGGAGAAAATTCAGCTTCACCGTTGAGAACTACCAGACCAGCAAGTGTTCCATCCAGAAAGAGACCGTCGATCTCATGAGGAAGGAAGCCATCTCTCCCCAACTGTTCCTTCGCTCGCTCAATCGTAGTCATGGACATTGTTTGGCTCTTCTTTCTGGCACAAACGCCAAGAAATGTTACAAGTTCTCATTATTTCTACATCTAAACAAGCCTCAAGTCAAACCTGCATATTGGTAGGCAATAACAAAAAAACACCCCGCTTATGCGAGGTGTTTTTTTTGCTGTGCTTTGTTTTGTTTCGTTCTATTCCGCCGAAGCGGATTAACTTTTTTATTTTGCATGTCTTTCCACGCTTGTCTTTTTGTTTTAAGTTCAAATAAACTATTGCGCGCTCAATTGAGGCGTGCAATACCGACTCACGAGGTCTTCCAACCGAAGTTGGAAGACCGTTTTTCAAATTGAATTATTCCACGAGCAGCTTCCGCTACCCGTGCCTTGTTACGACTTAGTCCCTGTCACCGAGCTTACCTTAGGACCCGCTTATGCGGATACTTCGGGTACTCCCGGCTCCCTTGACTTGACGGGCGGTGAGTACAAGACTTGAGAACGTATTCACCGCAGTTTAGCTGACCTGCGATTACTAGCAATTCCAGCTTCATGGAGGCGAGTTGCAGCCTCCAATCCGAACTGAGGCCACTTTTAAACGATTAGCTCAGAGTTGCCTCGTCGCGACGCGTTGTAGTGACCATTGTATTATGTGTGTAGCCCAGGGTATCAAAGGGACATGCTGACCTGGCGTCATCCTCTCCTTCCTCCCCCGACGAAACTTTCGATTACATCAAATTGATGAATCAAAAACTTTGTCGGGGGCGGTCTCGTGTGACACTTGTAACACACAACGAGGGTTGCGTTCGTTAGCCCACTTAAGGGTACAATTCAAACCACGAACTGACGACGGCCATGCATCACCTGTCCTAGAGTCTTGCGAGGCCCCGCGTTTCTGCGGGCTTTCACTAGGATTTCTAACCCTGGTAAGGTTCTTCGTTTACCATCGAATTAAACCACATAATCCACTGCTTGTGCAAGTCCCCGTCTATTCCTTTGAGTTTTAGCCTTGCGGCCGTACTTCCCAGGCGGATCTCTTAACGCGTTAGCTAAGCCACTCAGAGGGTCGATACTCCGAATAGCGAGAGATCATCGTTTAGGGCGTGGACTACTGGGGTATCTAATCCCATTCGCTACCCACGCTTTCGTGCTTCAGTGTCAAATATGCGCCAGTATACTGCCTTCGCATTTGGTATTCCCCATGATATCAACGGATTTCACCCCTACACCATGAGTTCTGTATACCTCTCGCACTTTCAAGTTCTGCCGTTTCTTTCGCATATCCCAGGTTAAGCCCGGGGCTTTGACAAAAGACTAACAGAACAACCTACGCACCCTTTACGCCCAATAATTCCGGATAACGCTCGAGGCTCTCGTATTACCGCTCCTGCTGGCACGAGATTAGGAGCCTCTTATTCATGAGGTACAGTCAATAAACTTCTTCCCTCATAAAAGATCTTTACGTCCCAGAGGGACTTCATCAATCACGCGGCGTCGCTCCATCAGACTTTCGTCCATTGTGGAAGATTCTCGACTGCAGCCACCCGTAGGTGTATGGTCCGTGTCTCAGTACCATCGGTGGGGGTCAGCCTCTCAGCTCCCCTAGACGTCATAGCCTTGGTAGTCCATTACACTACCAACTAGCTGATATCGCACAGGCCTTTCCTTCAGCGTTAAAACTTTACTCAAAGAAATTAATCAGTGAGACCATCGTGTATTAGTCCGTCTTTCGACGGATTATTCACGACTGAAGGGGAAGTTCCTATGTATTACTACCTCGTTCGCCACTAACTTTCTACGACCTTTGACTTGATATAATCGCATCTTAGAATATAGAAAGTCCGTTCGACTTGCATGCCTTATCCACGCCGCCAGCGTTCATCCTGAGCTAGGATCAAACTCTAACTAAAAGTTTCCGCCAATTAAGGCGGATCAGCCTAAGGCTGAAATTGTTAGAACGAAACAAAACAAAAAACAGCAATGTATTTTTGTAATAAAGATTCTCGCAACATGACTATCTGTCGCGGAATCTCAAATGTTCCTAGCTCGTAAATTATTTTTTATGTACTTCTTCAAACAAACATTTGAGGACTTGCTCCCGGCTCCTAGCCGGGGTTCTCAAGTTATTAATTTTTCAAAGAGTTTCTTAAATGAAAACGCCCTATCCCATATAAGGTAAGACGCTCGGAAAGTATATACTATGGAATTTTGACTGTCAAGCACCAAAAACACTCAAAATATTAGCGTTTTTGGTTGTTTATCAATACTTATATAATAGGTATTGCTTCCCCTAAAAACTTTGGCTTGATCTGGAAAATTAGATTAAACACTGCCTTTTCATTAGCAAAAATTTCGCGGACATAATTCTTTAAAAGAATATTCCCATTATCCGCAGAAATACCATAAGCCTCAATTCCCAACATTCTAGCTACAAAAATAGCTCTAGGTAAATGAAATGATTGAGTCGAAACAACAACAGAGGAAACTTTAAAAATATCTCGTGCGCGGTACATAGTACTGTATGTATCAAACCCAGCATGATCTAGAAAAATATCTTCTTTTGGAATATTGTTTTTTAATAAATAATTATAAACAGGATTTACTTCATTGTGTGAAATTGCGCTATCACCTCCAGAGACTAAAATTTTAGAAACTTTTTTTGTTTGGTACAGTTCTATTGCAATATTGACCCTATCCTTAAAAATAGAAGAAGGTTCACCATTCTTTAATATGGCAGCGCCAGGAATCAATACTACTTGTGCCGCACTTACGTCATTTAAGCTTTTATAAATATAGGGTTTTGCTCTGAAAAAAACAATCAGGTTTGTAAGTAGGACAAAAACAATAAAAAAACCAAAACACCAAATTAGGAAAACAAAAAAGCGTTTTAATTTTAATTTCATAAATACTTCTACTTCTTAAGGTCTGAGACCTGAAGTGGGCTCACCACACTAGGTGGTGTCATGTCTATAACACCAAATTGTTTTTCGTAATTTTCTATTTGTTTACTCATCCAAATAGAAATGCTCTTCATCACTTGTGGTGTTGTAGCAAAGGAATCTAGATTATTACCCGAAGTTAAAGCAAAGGAAAAAATCTCCTTACTATGACCTCCGAGAGCACCATCCACAAACCTCTTTGGTAACTGATTCAGATCTATTTTTGTTGGGTCTATCATGTATATTTAGATAATTAATAAAATTTTTATATACAAATTATACTACTATTTGTTTGAAATTTAAATAAGTGATAGTGAGCTGGAGAACTGTCGCAAATGTAACCCAGATTAAATATGGTACCTGTATATAGGTGACCCATTTTACATATGGATATATTGCTATCATAGCCCAGACTAGTGTTATTAAAACAAAGGATATATCCAGAGCCGCGAGTAAATTATTTTTTAATCCAAATTGTATAAAAGTAAAAATAATATTAAAAAATAAATTAAGTATAAATGGTAAAACTATAAGAAAAGGTATTTGTTTCTGCCAGCCCATTATAAAAACTTTCCCAAAAGAAATTGTAATCAAAACATAAAGCACACTCCACACAGGACCAAAAAGCCATGAAGGCGGTGACCATGTAGGTTTAATTAATTGTGAGTACCAATTATAAGCATTGTTCATAATATAATAATTTAAATAATAATATTATCTTATCCCCGTATCGCAAGAAATATCAGCAGTTGTAGTTTGACCATTTTTCACTTCAACCGAAACATCAGGACACCTCGGCAAAACATTGCCACCATGCGCTTGCAAGATGTACGTACCTGGAGAAAGAGTGACACTAAAAGCGCCACCTGCATCACTTTGAATAATTGTTTTTACGATTTGTGTGCCAAAATTTTCTATAACACTGATTGAAGTTGCATAGCCTCTTGGTGCACAATTTGGGTCAGGAGGAATACGCTCTACCGGACAAGTCGGACCCAAAGTAACCTTGCCAGAAATTACACCCTTACTCCCTATAGGAACAACTTTAAACACAAATTTATAATTTTCAAATGGAGTGATAGGATTTGTTTTGTCTTCGGGTACAACACAAGAAAAAGTTATATTATTACCTTCAAATACTACGGTGCCCCGTTCTTTTAAATCAACTTCTTTCATTACTGTTTCTTTTTCTAATCTTACTTTTATTATTAGTTCTCCGGCCCAAAAACACTGCATTCCAGCCCCGCATCTACTATCTGAGACAACCTGAAGTGGAGTTATATAAATTCCTTCATTTAAAATTTTCTGATTTAATACTGCTGTATTTTCCTCTATTGGCTGTACTACTCGACTTGGACACTCTACAAATTCACATTTCGGTCCCGAGCGCCCCACTGCCGAGCCATCTGGACAAAGCTTGGCTTCCATCGTGCAAGCAACTGGATTAATTTTCTTTTTGTTTGATAATTGAAAATTAAACGCGGAATACATCATCGCTCCGACTAATATAAACATTACAAGTATTAGATATATGTGAGGTTTTATACACATTATTTTATTATACCATGCTATAAAGTTTTAATTTTATGTTGTTTTTTTACGAAACTCTAAATATGAGTACACTACTAAATAAATTGCTACTAAAATAATCGGAACTACAACAAAATAAATAGCATATTGAGGTAATATCATTCCGAGGAGAGAAACAGCGGCAACTATTTGAAATAACTTTCCTCCCAGCTTGTGTGTTTTATACCAAACATCTTCATTCGAAAGTGTCCATGGAGTTCTGATCCCGATGCTCCAATTTGGCTCGGCATATTTAATCATTGTTCCAATGAGATAAAACAATACTGCAAAAGCCGGTGCCATAAATTGTATAAGAATAAAACGATAACCAAGATTCCAGAAAATAGTCAGAGCGTAAATATACATAAAGAAAAACATAAAACCCAAAACAAAATTATCAAAATATTTTTCAAACTTCTCTATATTTTGCCTTTTTGGGTCTATGCGAGGAATAACCATAAATAATATTGCAAACCCGAACATCATAATGGGTAAAAGAAAAACTCCCCAGAACTTCCCCATATAACCATTTACCTCATTATCAATACCCCAATGCGAAGCTATCTTGTTTGGCAAAGATGGATAAATCAAAAAAGCAGCCACAAAAGTTACCAAAACCAACACAAATACCAAAATCTCATTTTTACGTATTTTCATATTTTAATTGCGCCACTTTATTTTACTTCCTCTTCTTTGTTTTTCTTAGCCATAATAACATTGATCGGTTTTACTATAAAAAAGAAAATAACACCAGCCACCAAAACAAAAGAAATAGTAACATTAATAAGATGCCCGTACATAAAAACACTTCCATTTATTGTAAAAGTAAGCTTGCTGAAGTCGGGAACCTTTATCATCACTCCAATTAGTGGAGTAATCAAATCAACAATAAAAGCATTAACAAGCGCCCCAAAGGAACTACCGATAACCACTCCGACCAATAAATCTATTACATTACCCCGAAACAAAAATTTTTTAAATTCATTTATCATATCGAAATTATATCACTAATGTCTTATCTGTACATTTTAGAATATAAAGGTGGTACATAAATGGTATATTATTTTAATAAAACACTGTTTTTACTACTTCTTTTTTCTTGAGTTCTTTTCTGATGACTTTGTGCTCTGGAATAATCTTCGCCACTAAATCCCAGAAATTTTGCGAATGATTAAACTCCTTCAAATGACACAGCTCATGCACTATTATATAGTCTGTCATCAATGCAGGGAGAAACAAAATTTTGTAATTAAAATTAAGATTCCCCTTTTGGGAACAGCTTCCCCAGCGAGTCTTGGTATTACGAATACTTATCCGTCTAACAGGAAAATTATAAAAGGTATTAAAATACGCCACCCGGGCATGCGCCAATGCCCGAGCAGTTTCCTTGTGCCTCTTATAGTCCCATCGGGTGCATTTTTTTATTAAAATATTTTTGAGGATAGACATATATATCTTTACTCCTCCAGCAATCCTAGCTTTACAAGCCTAGCGCGAATGCCGCCGACTTGCCTGCCGGAAAGAATAGCTATTTCTTTTATGGACTTTTTGTTTTTGAAATTTAATACGACTTCCCCTTCCTCTTCCTTGGTCCACTTTCTGTATGCGTTTTGGTGCTTTTCGCGAATTTTTTCCAGCTTTCCAGTTTCTCTTTTTCCTTCCTTTTTTTCTTCTAATTTTTTTGTATGAGATTTTTCGGATTTTCCCTTTTTTTCTTTTTTCACTTTCCCCCCGGACGCAATGACGAAATTGTCATGCATCTTTTTGAGCTCGTCTTTAGAAAGATTACCGAAGACTTTTGTTGCATCAGCAGATTGATTCTTAAAATAAATATCTTTCTTCAGAATTTCCGGATGAACTTTGAGAGCATGTTCATTTATTCCGAGCAGATAGAGTCCCGAGAGTCTGCGCACTCGCGAGAGCGCCACGTATCCTTGCCCAAACTCAAACACATGAGACAGGTCCATCACTGCCGCATCCATGCTCATACCCTGGCTCTTATGCACTGTCATAGCCCAAGCTAAGCGGAGCGGTATCTGTGTAATTTGCGCGCGAATTTTACCATTTTCCTCCACGACCCAATCCATCGGCGCGATAGTGATGAGTCTGCCATTTCGAGTTTTGATAATAGGCTGTCCACTAAATTCATCAAACTCGGTCACGATGCCAAGTGTTCCATTTGCAAATCTTTCTTTTGGATTATTTTTAGTACACATCACCACGGCACCGACTTTGAGTTCCAATTTCTCTGGAGAGAGGCAACCTTTCTTGAGTGTTTCCACTACTTTCTCATGTCCTTCTGATTTCATTTTAAATATCTTTACTGTCTCATCTAGTTTCGAAAGCTCGGTACAATTAACTCGATCCACATCTACATTGTGCGAATAAAGTTTGGTAATATTCTCTGGCATATCATCCATCTCAATCTGCCTGGCATTAATACAATCTAGATGCCCATCCTTTACATTATTGGCACGAATGGCTGAAAGCACCGAAAGAAAATCTGCATCATCCTGACGATATTGCTCCGTCAGATAACACACGACCAGTCTTGCCCGCGTCCAGGCACCCGACTCGTAGGCAAAATTTCCACTGGCGCCCGCACTCTTGCTATGATTACCAAGCAAAGAATTTTGCTTTTCTTCAGCAAAGTCTCTTTTGACAATCGGTGGCAATTGGAAAAAGTCTCCGACTAAGATTATTTGCATTCCACCGAAAGGTTCTTCGTTTTGCTTCACTTCACGGCAGACCATGTCGAGCATATCGAGCATGTTGGTAGAAAGCATCGATATCTCATCTATAATCAAAACTTTAGTGCGGTTGATGCGCTTGGAAATATATTCACTACTCGCAATTTTATCCAAATCGTATTTGTCTAATTTTGTCCTAATCCCAATACCGCTCCAAGAATGTATCGTCATCCCACCGATGTGTGTAGCTGCAATACCAGTAGAGGCTGTTATAGCAGGCTCGATGTCGGAATCACGCAAATAGCTCACTAAGGCATTCACCGTGTGAGTCTTTCCCGCACCCGGCTCTCCAGTCAGGAAAACATTAGCTCCCGTTTTCAGTATTACTAACGCTTCATTTTGGGTCATGAAATGATTTTAGCATACGCTATTCTTTTTTTAATTAAATTTAGTTTTTCCTCTCTTTTAAACCCCTTTATCCTTGCCTCCTCGCGAGACGCCATTGACCTATTTTTAAATTTTTTGGTATAAACAACTTTTACTGGTCTGCGGGAACCTGTGTATTTCGCACCCAAATTACTACTATTGTGTTCTAAAATTCTGCGTTTTAAATCTGTAGTAATTCCAGTATATAAAGTTTTATCTGCACACTCGAGAATATAAAGATAGTACATTTATTTATTATAACCCTAAAACTAATGTGGGCCGCAGTTTGTCTAAACTGCGGCCCATGATTACACGTCACGACTCGAACTTGAGGAGGAATCGCTCCTCACGCAATGTTCTGCTCATATTTGAGCAGGCGGTCGCCCATAGTGGGAAATTTAGAGCGACGCTTCGAAGTAAGCCCGCTTTTTTCTCCGCCTTCAAACGACTACCCGCTCTATCAAAAAATGACTGCCCAAGACGAACGTACCACCCCAGGTTGTGTTGCCTCTTCATCTGGTCTCGGAAAAACCCAACCAGAAGAAGAGTGTGCGAACCCGCAACTTCCAGAATCTCTGGATCCTGCAACCCGGCAGCTCCTTCCGCAGTGAATCCTGGCAAAACGAACGTGTCCAGGATATCGTAAAGACTCCCGGACGGAGACATGGACATGGCCTCGTGTCTTGATGTCTGTGCATAGTGTGCCATGACACTTGCCACATAAAGAGTCTCCATCTCCGACACGTTCTTGGAGACGACCTCTTCGCAGAGGTACCTAAGGAAAAAATCGAATGCTTGTTTCGAATTTACCCCAAACATCTCTGTTAGATCGCCCATCGTTATCACCTCCCTTTGTTATAGAACTCTACCCTTAAAATCAGTATAGGTATTTAGTTCAAATATGCAAATATTATAGAAAATATTTATTTTACACTGGAGTATATAAAGAAAAAGCACCAAAGAATTTAACGATAAGCCTAACAAAACCTTCTACCCAGAGATTTTGAGTAACAAGCAGAATAATAAAAATTATACATGAGACATAAAAAATGGTTCGCAGAGTTGTCATGTATTTTATATTACCTTAATTTGCAAAAAAATGCCTGTTTACAGATCTTCTATAACTAACAATTTACTTGGGCTGCGATGCCCGTTCACAATTCGAACCTTATTTACAGGAACTTTAAAATTTTCTGCCACAAGCTCGAGAACTCGAGCATTCGCTATATTGTTCTCTGCTTTTTCTTTTACAGAAACTTCAAAATGGTCCTCAGATTTTTCTTTCCAGGACTCTTTCCTCGCACCTGCTGTGACTTTAATATGAATATAAGCAACCACTAAATTAACTCAAAAAGAATAAATACAAACCCATAAATATTGCTACAGCACCGTAAGCAAAAAATGACCCCTTGAATTTCTTTACAGCTATTTCATTTAGCATTTGAGGAAAAAATATATAAGATAAACCTTTCAACATGATTATCCAAACAAAGAGTGTCACCAGGGCCTCGGCTGTTCCATCCCAAATATTATATTGAATAAGGTACATTGATGATAGAAAAACTAAAATCACACCTGTCAGAAAAACCGTAGCCGGATGATCAAAAAAATCTTTTAATAAATGTGGAACTGTCTTTCCTTTGAAAACAAGAAAGAGCCCACTTACTACTAAATAAATTCCCATAATCTTTGCTATTAAAAATGTGATATCCATATAATAATTAGTTATTAATAATAAATAAATTATACCACCTGGACTATTTTACGCTAGATACATCATTAACGAGTGCATTTTGCTTTGAGTTCTGCCAGGTCCGCCTCTGTCGCAATCTCAGTATTCCCTTGATTTAACTCATACATTATTGCTTTGGGGTCCTTAATATGTTCCAAACCCAAGGCATGACCCAACTCATGGGCTAAAACTCGAACAAGCTTCTCCCTATTGCTAAATTCATAGATATCGATTTGCCTAGTTGCTCCATCACTCGAATACACTCCCTCCTCAAATGATTCCCCTCTCGAACTATTAACTGTATTATATTGCTCTACAGAAAGGTTAAGTGTAACAACCAAACGATTCAAGGCCACGACAAGTGCGTTAATTTCGTCCACCATGCCGTTAATTTGTGTCTGTTTATCTTGTAAAACTTTTGAAGCTGCAAGCAAAGACAAACGCTCTCCTTCTAATTTATCAAATTCCTGTTTTGGAGCTCCACCTTTACTGTTCCAAAGATTTACTTCAGCTTCATAAACCTTTTGCTTCGCATTAAAATCTGTCACCTGTGTATCATAATTATTTTTGGCCGTACTATAATCTGCCTTCAATGCCGTAAATTTTGCCTTAAGCATGTCGTAAGACGCTCTGTCATTTTTTACATTAATACCTAAACTCTGCAGCTTGCTTGTAGCTTGCTGCCTATAGTCATAAATTAAATTAACTTTTAAAACCTTGATGTCGGTATTCGTCGGCTCATAAGCAAAAAGGTCTTTCCCATATGGCTTCTCCCAAACAGCTTCTGCGTCAGAAAGTGCACTTAAAAAATAACTTTCCGAAATATTAAACTCGGAATCAAAAGTGCCGAGTGTGTATGGCATGGGTTCGGAACAAGGAGCCTTCGTGAAAACTTGGTTAAAATCATTTCGCAAAACAGCAAGCTGCCCACCGAGAGGAACTCGGTATTGATATACCACTCCCAGAAGAATGATAAGTATTATGGTTTTAAGAAATTTTTTCACTATTATTTACCACTCAAAATATATCTATCTAGAATGGCCTCAAAAATAAGCGGAGCGACAATCGTAGCATCAGACTCAATCACGAACATTGGAGTTTCTTTGGTAAGCTTGTCCCAAGTAATTTTTTCATTTGGTGTTGCACCAGAATATGAACCATAGGAAGTAGTAGAATCTGAAATCTGACAGAAATATCCCCAAGGACGTACTGGCTTCTTGAGATCATATTTTATGGAAGGCACTACGCAAATCGGGAAATCTCCAGAAATACCCCCACCAATTTGAAAAAAACCAAGACCAGGACCATCTTTGGCGAGTTCTGTATATCTGTCATATAGGTACATCATGTATTCCACACCGGTCTTCATTACACTTGGCTTTATTTCTCCTGCTTTGCAATATCCAGCAAAAATATTACCGAGGGTAGAATCTTCCCATCCTGGAACTACGATCGGTAAATTTTTCTTAGCTGCTTCTAGAAGCCAACAGTGTTCAGGATTGCCTTCATATTTTCCTTTCAATTCATCTGAAAGAAGAATCTGATAAAAATATTCGTGCGGAAAAAAACGCTGATCGTTTTTTTCCGCCTCTTTCCAATGCTTTAATATAATAGGCTCCATGACACGAAACGCTTCCTCCTCCGGGATAGATGTATCAGTAACTCTACGCTCACCTCTATTCAAAATATCTTCGTCGTCTTGTTTAGTAAAATATCTATAGTCAGGATAATCTTTATAACTATCATGTGCCACCAACCGAAAGACGGACTCCTCGAGGTTTGCACCAGTACAAGATATAGCATGTATTTTTCCTTCTTTTATCATCGGAGCCAAGGTCACACCCATCTGAGCTGAAGACATAGCGCCACCCATAGCAAGAAGCATCTTACCTCCATCGTCTAGATGCTTTTTGTAGGCCAAAGTAGCGTCCTTCATCTGGCGGGCGTTAAAGTTGTGGAATAATTTTTGGAACAAACCTAAAATTGAAATTTCTTTTTTCATATAGATATTGTAACAATAAATGAGCAACAAAAACAAGTTTATTTGCCTTTTTATGACAAATATGCAACAATACACCTATGAATTTAGTCACTAAGGTTCTGCCATATGCGCAGATTATCCTTTCAGTAATATTGGTTACAGCCGTTCTACTACAGCAGTCAGCTGCGGGGCTGGGGGGTGCTTTAGGTGGCGGTGATAGTGGTTCTCTTCATCATACTCGCCGTGGATTTGAGAAGTTTCTTTTCTACTTATCTATCATCTGTGGAATTCTTTTTGCTTTATTTGCACTTTTGTCTATAATAATAAAAGCACGCTTTTAGACTGACCTCAAAAACAATTTCTTATATATGAATCTTTATAGTCGAATACGCAATTTTAAATTGCCTAAAAAAGACGAAATTAATTTAGTTTTAAATACTTTCTCAAAAAAAGAGTGGCTTATTTTTATTGTACTAGTAATAATGTTCATAGTAAGCACGATATCTCTATTAGAAACCTTCAACAGATCATTGATGACTTCTGTTCCACTCCGTGGTGGCACAATAAATGAAGGTATTATCGGAACTCCGCGTTTTATAAATCCACTCCTTGCAAACTCGCCCGCGGACTTGGACATGACGGTGCTCATATACTCTGGCTTAATGAGAAAAAATGGAGATGGAACTTTGACTCCTGATTTGGCAGAAAAATACGAAGTATCTAAGGATGGTTTAAATTATATCTTTACATTGAAAAATAATATATCCTTCCACGACGGTAAACCAGTCAGCGTAGATGACATTATTTTTACAATTAACAAAGCAAAGGATTCAGTGATCAAAAGTCCTCGAAAAATTGACTGGGACGGTGTGATCGCGACAAAAATAGATGAACGAACAATTAAATTTACACTAAAGCAGCCCTATTCATCATTTTTAGATAACGCAACTATCGGCATTATGCCGAGATACATATGGGATAATTCACCGATAGAACTAAACCAAGCAAACACAAATCCAATTGGTTCTGGACCATATATGATAAAAGACTCAACAAAAGAATCCTCTGGAGTAATAAATTCTTACGAATTAACCCCATTTAAAAATTTTATCCTAGGCGAACCATACATTGAAAGTTTCAGTTTGTATTTTTACTCAAATGAAGATGATCTAATAAACGCATTAGAAAATGGAGTTGTTGACCAAATAAGCTCTATTACTCCACTAAATGCAGATATTTTAAAAGAAAGAAACTATAAGATAGACTCCTCTGTTCTACCAAGAGTCTTTGGACTTTTCTTTAATCAAAACCAAAATATTCTTTTTGCGGACAAAGTCATCACAAAAGCTATAAATCAAGCAATCGATAAAAATAAAATAATACGCGAAATGCTATTTGGATATGGTGTCGCTATCGATGGCCCGATACCACCCAATATGGTTGCCTACCAAAAATTAACACCAAATACTTCTTCTCTCTCTCATGAAGAAATAATAAAAAATACTTTGAATAGTCTAAAAAAAGATGGTTGGTCCAAGGGAGCAGATGGATTTTTACAAAAAACCACACTAGACAAAAATAAAAAGAAAACAAACACAACATTGGAATTTTCAATATCAACTAGCAATGCTCCCGAACTTGCAAAAACTGCTGATCTAATAAAACAAGATTTAGAAGAAGTAGGAATGAAGGTTGATATAAAAACATTTGAAATTGGTAATTTAAATCAAAGTGTAATTCGTCCACGCAAATATGACGCTCTGCTTTTCGGGCAAATCATAAATCATGAGTCTGACCTACTCGCCTTTTGGCACTCAACACAGCGAAAAGATCCAGGCCTCAATATAGCCATGTACACCAACGTGACTGTGGACAAAATTCTAGAAGACGCTTCCGTCACAGTTGATGAAGAATCAAGAATTAAAAAATACGCACAATTTGAAAGTGAAATTATAAAAGATATGCCTGCTGTCTTTTTATACAGTCCAAATTTCATATACGTAGTTTCTAATAAGCTTAGAGGACTTGATGTCCTTTCTGCTGCAAATCATTTTTCAAATGTATATTTATGGTACACAGAAACAGAAAATGTATGGAAAATATTTGCTAAAAATTAATAAATAATGTTACTAAATTAAACAAATGACAAAAAAAACAAGACTCTCCTTTAGCTCTCTTCGCATTGAAGATAAAAGAGAAACAAAAATAGAAAACAAGATTCATTCTCAGACACCAGGAGAACACAAGACCCAGTTTAATCGCTTTAATCGTAAGCCCACCCCTATTGGCAAAACAACTGATGGGGTAGACAAAAAAAGAAGTCCCAAAAGCTCAACTTATCAATATACAAAAAAAAGATTTGGGCAAAACTCTGGCTCTCGCTCATTCGGTGCAAAAGACCAATACAAAAACTCAAATATCACAAAGATTCCTGTGATAGAAAAAGGGGTTGTACGTATTATCCCTCTAGGTGGAGTAGAAGAAATAGGAAAGAACATGACAGCAATCGAAATCGGTGATGATATTATCGTAATAGATGCTGGTATGCATTTCTCTACTGAAGCCACTCCGGGAGTTGATTATGTTATTCCAAATACAACCTACTTGGAGGAACGCAAAGATAAAATCCGCGCTCTATTCATTACTCATGGACACTTGGACCACATTGGAGGTGTTCCTTTAGTACTTTCACGCATAGGTAATCCACCAGTTTATTCGAGGAAGCTTTCTATTTTAATGATGAGAAAGCGTCAAGCCGAATTCCCTCATCTACCACCGATGAAGGAAAACATTGTAGAAAAAGATGAAGTAATAACTTGCGGAAAAATAAAAATCAGATTTTTCGGGGTCACTCATACTATTCCGGATGCAATGGGAGTAATTATAGAAACTGAACATGGCTGGATTGTAACTCCCGGAGACTACAAGCTTGACCAAATAGACGGTATCGCCACTAAAGAAGAGGAAAAAGAATATTCAATTTTTGACAAAGCCAAGATACTTCTTTTATTAATGGAATCTACCAACATTGAAAACGAAGGATTTTCGCTACCAGAAATAAAAGTGCATCAAGGCTTAGAAAATTTAATTAAAAAAGTGCCGGGCAGAATGATTATCGCTGCATTTTCCTCACACATAACCAGACTGGCTTTTATCGTAAAATTAGCAGAATCTTTAGGTAAAAAAATAGTGCTCGATGGACGCTCAATGAAGACGAACATTGAAGTGTCTATTGAGGCTGGACTTTTTACTCCCAAAAAAGGCACCATCATACCAATAGAGGAAGCCGACAATTATCCACCAAACAAAGTTGTTATTTTGATGACAGGCGCGCAAGGAGAAGAATTCGCTTCACTGAATCGCGCAGCGAATAAATCACACACTAAATTTAAACTTCACAAAGGTGACACCATTATTCTTTCAGCATCAATAATTCCAGGTAATGAATTAAAAGTTCAGAAAATGAAAGATGGTCTAACCAGACAAGGAGTGAGAATTATTAGTTACCGAACGGCCGGCGAAGATTTTGTTCACGCTACAGGCCACGGTAACCAAGAAGATATTAAATGGCTTCACAGAAAAACTCATCCAAAATTCTTTATTCCAATTCATGGAAATCATTCCTTTCTTGAACGACATAAAGAACTCGCAATGGAGCTCGGAATGTCCGAAGAAAATATCGTTGTCCCAGACAATGGTTCAATTATAGAAATATCTGCTGATGGACAAAAGATGATTCTGCGAAAAGAAAAAGCCCCAAGCGGAGCGATGATGGTGGACGGTGCTTCTATCTCAGACACCCAAGACGTAGTTATCCGCGATAGAGTTATGCTCGCACAAGACGGAATGTTTGTCATTATCGCTCTTCTCGACCAAAAGACTGGAAAATTAAAAAAATCACCTGACTTAATATCGCGTGGCTTCGTCTATCTTAAAGAAAACCAGGAACTATTAAGGCAAGTTAGAATAATCATTAAAAACGGCATCGAGGATACCACGTCTAAGATGAGTGTAATGGATTTTGATTTAATCAAAGCAAATTTGGGAGAAAATATTTCAAAATTCCTTTATCAGAAAACAGCCAAAAGACCTTTAGTCATACCAGTAATATTAAGCGTATAAAAATAGAATGTTTAAAGGAAATTCAAAATTAAAAAACATTTTCCTTCTTGGTTTTTTATTGTCTTTACATTTAGCTCTCGTTTCCTACGTTAACTCTAGCTTCCTCACTACTTTCTCTGGAGAAAATAGTGTGAGTCTCATTTATAT
>Ga0194060_10000967_pt1 | contig 21004 bp, 18 predicted proteins | sample SepL225m_MetaG_FD_163427 | JGI IMG/M metagenome (GOLD analysis project Ga0194060, IMG submission 163427) | Anoxic zone freshwater microbial communities from boreal shield lake in IISD Experimental Lakes Area, Ontario, Canada - Sep2016-L222-5m | ecosystem: Environmental > Aquatic > Freshwater >... | reverse complement strand
TGCTCGCAAGCTCATGGCAAGCGGGTTCAGTGCGGAACAGGTAGCAAGCATTGCTAATGTGCCTGTGGCGTTGCTGGTTCAAACAGGAGCTGGAAACCTGGGGTGACTCCATTCTCACCGCACCAACACTAGAAGCGGTTTTCAATCCCGACGCAGCCTCTTAATGCAGTATCACAAGGTTGATGGCCGGTTGTGAGAAGCTCTCCGTTTTTCGGAAAAAAATTATCATTCATTGCATAGAGATTTCATGGTATGTACACCTCAATAACTGACCGAAAGATTCGCATTGCCATTGTTGGTTGCGGTCGCATAGCAAAAAACCATTTTGGAGCAATCGAAAAACATGCTGACAATTTGGAGCTGGTTGCACTCTGCGACAGTAATCCTCACATTTTGGAAGAGCATCAACAACAGTACAAGGTATCAGGTTATAGAAGGCTTGAGGAGTTACTGAATGCTGAAAAAATTGATCTCATTGTTCTTTGCACTCCCAGTGGGTTGCACTCAGCCCAGGCTATTCTTGCAGCGCAGTATGGAGTGAATGTTATGACGGAGAAACCAATGGCGACTCGCTGGCATGATGGTGTCGATATGGTCAAGGCCTGTGATGCAGCAAGGGTAAGACTCTTTGTGGTCAAGCAGAATCGCCGCAACGCCACTCTGCAGCTCCTCAAAAGCGCTGTTGATAAAAAGCGTTTCGGGCGTATCTATATGGTGAATATTAATGTCTTCTGGACGCGTCCGCAGGAGTATTATGACAGCGCCAAATGGCGTGGCACCTGGGAGTTTGATGGTGGCGCATTCATGAATCAGGCGAGCCATTATGTTGATTTGGTTGATTGGTTGATTGGGCCGGTTGAGAGCTTGCAGGCTTATACCTGCACGTTAGCGAGGAATATTGAGGTAGAGGATACCGGTGTTGTCAGTATCAAGTGGCGTTCCGGTGCGCTTGGCTCTATGAATGTTACGATGCTCACCTATCCCAAAAACCTTGAAGGGTCGATTACCCTCATTGGCGAAAAAGGGACGGTACGGATAGGGGGGTTGGCGGTGAATGAAATTCAGCACTGGGAGTTTTCTGAAAGCGATCCTGATGATGAAAAAGTAAAAACCGCGAGCTATGAAACTACCTCGGTGTATGGCTTTGGCCATCCGTTGTACTATAAAAACGTCATTGATGTGCTGCACGGCGAAGCGGAACCGGAAACGGATGGCAGGGAAGGGTTGCGCTCTCTTGAAATGCTGATTGCAACCTACATTGCTTCGCGGGATGGAAAGCGGATCTCTTTGCCTCTGGAGTACTGAGCATTGAAACGTTAAACACAACTGTTTTACATGATGAAGACAAGTATACACCCTACGGCAATTGTTGATGAGGGAGCGCAGCTCGGAGCTGGTACCAGGGTCTGGCACTGGGCACATATCTCCGGCGGAGCCAACATTGGAGAGCGATGCTCCTTTGGCCAGAATGTTTTTGTCGGCAATGATGTGCTGATAGGCAACAATGTCAAGGTACAGAACAATGTCAGTATTTATGATGCAGTGACGCTTGAAGATGATGTCTTCTGCGGGCCAAGCATGGTGTTTACGAATGTTTACAACCCCCGTTGTGCCATAACCCGGAAGGATGAGTATCGTACAACGCTGATTAAAAAAGGGGCCACGCTGGGAGCCAACTGTACCATAGTATGCGGTGTTACTGTCGGTGAGTTTGCTTTTGTGGCTGCGGGAGCGGTCATCAATCGTGATGTCAAGCCCTATGCGCTTATGGCTGGCGTGCCTGCACGGCAAATCGGATGGATGAGTCAATATGGAGAAAAGCTGGATTTACCGCTGAACGGCGAAGCAAAAACTACTTGCCCAAACACGGGTATAACCTATAGACTGAAGGCTGGTCAGGTCACATCAGAGGAGTAAAAAATGCAAGTTGAAGCCATTTATCATCAAGGACAAATTCGGTTTAAGCGCCCTCTGCGTTTTAAATATGACGATTTTTCCATTACGGTTATTCTTCCCGAAGAAGCCATTGCAGTTTATGACGAGATAACGGAATTACCCGCAACTGTTTCAGATGCGGCTCATTCCATGTTGGATCGTATTAAAAACATATTAGGTGAACATTTCCACCATCGTCCCGAAGCCAGTATTCAGCAAGACAGGGAAGCTTTGTTTGAAGCATTGGAAGAAAAATATTTACGATGAAAAATCTGGTTTTGGATGTCAATGTTCTCCTGGATTTATGGCTACAACGTGTGCCGGAGAAGGTTCTGTTCTTTATAGCCGAACTTATTGCGAAGGGTGAAAATAAAAATTACTGGACTTGGGTCAGTAGCAGTAGTTTATCTACTTTGGAATACATTGCGCGGCGTGAGCTGAAAAAAGGTGGTATGGAGGGCGAACAAGCTAAACAAGCGACCCATGCACTGATCGCCGATTTGATGGCAAACGTGCGCTTATTGACGCAATTTAGCTTTCAACAAGTGATGGCATTGCAACTGAGCAATGATGTGGAAGATGCTCAAATTGTTATGGCAGCAAGCAATTTGCAAGGTAGTACGGCAATTGTTACGAATGAAAAACGTTTTCAAACAGGCGGAGAGGTTGCTCAACTCTCGTTATTGGAAGTCAATACCTGGTTGCGGCAGGACGAAAACCGTTCTGTTGAATTTATTGACTTAAAAACCCAGCAGGATGCAATTCGTCCACAATTAGAGCACAACATTCATCGTGTGCTGGCTCACGGGCAATACATCATGGGGGCGGAGGTCAATGAGCTTGAAGAGGTGCTGGCTGCTTATGTGGGTGTCAAACACTGCATTGCAGCCAGCAGCGGTACGGATACGCTTCTTATTGCGCTGATGGCGCTTGGCATTGGTTCAGGCGATGAAGTCATCACAACCCCGTTCACCTTTATTGCAACCGGTGAGATGATTGCTCTTGCAGGCGCCAAACCGGTATTTGTTGATATTGATCCCCTGACCTACAACATTGATCCAAATCTGATAGAAGCTGCCATCACGTCGAGAACCAAAGCCATCATGCCGGTGAGTCTGTATGGTCAGTGTGCTGATTTTGATGCTATCAATCTGATTGCCGAAAAATATAAGCTGCCGGTTATTGAAGATGGTGCTCAGTCATTCGGCGCACGCTATAAGGGCAGGTGCTCCTGTGGTTTGTCGACCATAGGTTCTACGAGCTTTTTTCCAAGTAAACCTCTCGGCTGCTATGGTGATGGCGGGGCGCTCTTTACCAATGATGACGCTCTTGCCAAAGCGATGCAGGAAATTCGGGTTCATGGTCAGGATCGGCGTTATCATCATCCTCGTATTGGCATTAATGGGCGAATGGATACCATTCAGGCGGCGGTGCTGCTCGCCAAAATGAAGGTTTTTGAAGAAGAGGTTACGGCCCGTGCACGTATCGGCGCTCGATACAGTGAGTTGTTACAGGATGTTGCAGTAACTCCATACATCGCTCCGGAGAACAGATCGGTTTATGCGCAATATACGGTTCAGGTTGAGAACAGGGATGAGGTGCAGCAGAGACTGAAAGAGCTTGGCGTTCCCACGGCGGTGCATTACCCGGTACCGCTTCATTTGCAACCGGTGTTTTCTTGCTTTGGTAGCAGTGACGGAAGCTGTCCGGTTTCAGAGGCCGCCAGCAACAAAGTTATGAGTTTGCCGATGCATTCCTTTCTGACGGAAGAGACCTTGAGCACTGTAGTCCGCTCATTGCGGGAGGCTATCATTTGAAAATAGTTACGGTCATTGGCGCAAGACCGCAATTTGTCAAGGTATCTGCCGTAAGATGCGCAATTACTCTCCTATCATTGAGGATATACTCCTCTTGCATCATCCATCAGGGTTGCTGAGACGGCAAAGGTGATTGAGAACACCCAGCCCGATATCAACATCGCTGTTGTGAATGATCAGGATTTTGTTGTTTCTGCATTGAGAACAAGCGCATCGGGAGGCTGACGTTGAATGTCGAATCATCATTTCCTGATTATCAGAACGGGTCTGTGCTCAAAAGGATCGAATACGGGGTCGCTGTGGATCATAGTCAACTTTGGCAATGCTCTGAGGTGTGTGATTAATTTATAGTGCACTGGTGTCCGGTTGTTGAGAAAACAAATCCTTGTAAGTTATTTTATAAGTGTTAGTTACAAGGATATTATGGTGTAATCGATTTGAAAAGCAATTTACTTATTGCTTCAAATGATAAATATATTATTCAAGAATAATTGAAATATTATATTTGACATATCAGAATGTTTCCTTGATAAATTTATAGCAAGGAAAATGTGGAACATACCAAAATACCGAAAATGAAATAAGACGCTAACTTATTATCTTTAAAACAAATACTAATTTTCGATATTTATTCATGCAAAAATTGATAAAATCTTATTTACAGATTCAAACGCATCGAAATATTAAATAAATCTATTATTCAGTCAAAATCTGATCTAAATATTATCCTGTTAAGAATATAAAAGAAGTCAAATAAGCTATGATATTTGATATAATATTCTACCTTTTTCCACACATTACCGAAAGGCATGTGATTTGATAAGTTGCTAATATATAATAAGTTAAAAATTCGTATTACGCGATTTGGACAATGGTATCTTGTAACCTATTTAATTTATTTAAGTTATAACCGGACAGTAGTGTTTATAGTGTTATTTGTCTACATTTTTAATTTTGTGCATCGCAAATTATGTTGGCAAAAAAAATAGAACGTTTTCCTTCTCGTATAGTTGTAGAGCTTACACCGGTCTGTAATCTTTCATGTGCTATGTGCCCACGACACTATGTAGAGGGTAGTAATGATTTTATAGATAAATTCTTGTTTAAAAAACTTGTTGATGAAATAGTGCGTGAAAGACCTGATGCGATTCTTTTACCATTTTGGAGAGGTGAAAGTTGTATGCATCCAGATTTCATTGAATTAATGAACTATGCGCTGGATCGTTCATTACAAATTCATTTATCAACGAATGGTCACTATATGAGCAATGAGTATAAAGAAGTTTTTTACCGATGTAATTTTTTAACCTTTAGCATTCATACTCAAATTGGTTATCAAAATGCACATGAATTTGTGAGCAAAAAGCCAGATGGTAGTTTAGTCGTTACTCAAATATCATTTGTTGAAGGCGAAAAAAGTGTTGGAAGGTATTTAAATGATTGTATTACTGATCCATTATTAAAAGGTTTTGATAGTATTCGCCTTTATGCTCAGCATACAGTAGATGGTGTTTTTGGTAAATCAAAAATAACTGTTAATAAGCAACGCACTTTTTGTCCAAAGCTTGAACATACATTTATAGTTGCTGCTGATGGTAGTTTTAGTAGATGTAACCATATTTGGTTGACAGAAAATGAACATAACCTTTCTCTTTCAACCATTTCAGATGTATGGAATAGTGAGAGAATGTTTCATATAAGAAAGCTTTATCCTGATGAGCAATGTGCACATTGTGATCAATGGAGCGGGCACACTAATGGAGAATCCTGGAGCATAAATGCATTTGGTGATATTGAGCATTTTTTGTGGAGTGTCGATGCTTAGGAGCATTTTTTCCAGGTTATAAACGTTAAAGTAGCAAATGGCTACACGAGGTATTAAATTTTATGAATATCCCTATTGCGCGTACGGCACTTAAAGATTCCGATATAAAAGCGGTTCATGCTGTTCTTGAAAGTGGATGGTTGGTTCAGGGACCAAAAGTAAAAGAATTCGAGGATAAGTGGTCTGTATTCACAGGTGCTCGACACTCTATTGCGGTAACCTCCTGTACCAGTGCATTGCATTTGTCTCTGGCTGCGCTCGGCTTTGGGCCTGGTGACGAAGCAATTGTGCCAGCTTTTACATGGATTGCGACCGCTAATGTTGTTGAGCATCTCGGAGGTTCAGTGGTCTTCTGCGACATTGATCGTAACACCTTCAATCTGGATATTATGCAAGTTGAGCAGAAAATTACTTCACGCACGAGAGCTATTATTCCTGTCCACCTATTCGGTCTTGCTGCTGACATGGCTGCGATCAACAGGATTGCAAAGCAATATGGTTTATGGGTTGTAGAAGATGCAGCCTGTGGTTTTGGTGCTCGCTACCACGGGCAACATGTTGGAACCTTTGGAGATACAGGGTGTTTTAGTTTTCATCCGCGTAAAGCAATAACCACTGGGGAAGGAGGTATGATTACGACGCAAAGCGATGTATTGGCTGAAAAACTTTGCCGTTTGCGTGACCATGGTGCGGCAATGACTGATTTACAACGACATCTTGGAGCCCGTCCTTATCTTCTTGCAGATCATTCTGAAGCAGGGTATAATCAGCGGATGACCGATATACAGGCGGCACTCGGTTCAGCTCAAATGGATCGCGCTAAAGCTATTATTACCGAACGTCAACGTCTGGCAAGGCGTTACGACGAAGCCTTCTCCTCATTGCCATGGTTAAGGACTCCGGTGCATATCGATGGCTTTGAAAACGGTTACCAAAGCTACCCATGTCTGTATCATCCTGAACCGATTACTCGAGAATCGATACCGAGTATCAACAAATCCCGGAATGATTGGATGGATTCTCTTCAGAAAGCAGGTATATCAACACGCCCGGCAACCCATGCTGTACACATGCTTCGTTACTACCGCGAAAAATATGGTCTCGACAAGGAAGATTTTCCGAACGCATGGGCAGCTAACGATTGCAGTATATCGTTGCCCTTATTTCATGGCATGACAGACGAAGAACAAGAATATGTAATTCAGAAGGTACAGGAGCATCGTAGCTGATGTGTGGCATAGTAGGGTTGATTAACCTTGACGGCTCGCCAGTGTCGCCTGTGGTGCTGCATCAGATGACTGATGCCATAGCCCATCGGGGGCCGGATGGTGAAGGTCACTGGATTGAGGGGAATGTTGGAATGGGCCATCGTCGACTTGCGATCATTGATCTCTCGCCTGCAGGGCATCAGCCAATGATTTCCATGGATCACCGCTACATACTCAGTTATAACGGTGAAATCTACAATTTTCGCGAGTTGCGCATGGTTTTGGAAGCTGCAGGTTTTTGGTTTCGCTCCAAAACGGACAGTGAAGTTGTTTTACATGCTCTGGCTCACTGGGGAACGGATGCGCTTTTGCGCTTCAACGGCATGTTTGCGTTGGCGCTTTGGGACAGAAAAGAACGGACGCTTCTTCTTGCGCGTGACCGGTATGGCATCAAGCCACTCTATGTCAGTCAGCAGGGAAATACATTTGCTTTTGGATCGGAGCAGAAGGCCATTACAGCCCGACCTGATTTCAGAAAAACGCTCGACAAAGAGGCTTTGCTTGAGTATTTTACCTTCCAGAATATTCTTACAGACAAAACGCTTCTTCAGGATATTCAGCTTTTACCTGCCGGGCACTATGCCATCCTTGATCTGAACAGGGATAAACCAGCACTTCAACGAACCCTGTATTGGGACTACAACTTTCACGAGCCTGTTCAACGCGCAAGCGATCAGGAGTATCGTGAAGAGCTTGATCGCCTGTTTACACAAGCAGTCAATCGTCAACTTGTTACCGATGTTGAGCTGGGCAGCTATTTGAGTGGTGGTATGGACTCCGGCTCAATCACCGCTATTGCCGCAAAATCCTTTCCCGATCTCAAAACTTTTACCTGCGGTTTTGACCTCAGTTCGGCTTCAGGCCTTGAGCTTGCCTATGATGAGAGAGCAAAGGCTGAGGCGATGTCGTACCACTTCAAGACGGAACACTATGAGATGGTGCTGAAGGCAGGTGATATGGAGCGTTGTATGCCACAGCTTGCCTGGCATCTGGAAGAGCCGCGAGTGGGCCAAAGCTATCCCAACTATTATGCTGCCAAATTAGCAAGCAAGTTTGTCAAGGTCGTGCTGAGTGGAGCGGGTGGCGATGAGCTTTTTGGCGGTTATCCATGGCGGTATTACCGGGCTGTGGTTAATGATGACTTTGAACACTATATTGACAAGTATTACCTTTACTGGCAACGGTTGATTGACAACCGCTATCTCAGGAAGATGTTTGCTCCTGTTTGGGAAGATGTTCAGCATGTCTGGACGAGAGATATCTTTCGTGATGTTTTTCAGAACCGTTCTGACAAACTTTGCTCTCCTGAAGAGTACATCAACCATTCGCTTTATTTTGAGGCCAAAACCTTTTTACATGGTCTTTTTGTGGTCGAAGACAAGCTCAGCATGGCTCACAGTCTTGAGGCAAGGGTTCCTTTTATGGATAACGACCTTGTTAATTTTGCCATGCAGTGCCCGGTGCGACTTAAATTGAACAATCTGGCTGAAGTTGTGCGCATCAACGAGAACGAATCAGGCAGCAAGCAGCAGCTTTATTTTCAGAAAACCAGAGACGGCAAGCAGATTCTGCGCGATGTGATGAAACGTCATGTTCCCAATGGAGTTACTGAAGCTGAAAAACAGGGATTTTCAGCTCCTGATGCAAGCTGGTTTAAAGGCGAAAGCATTGATTTTGTAAAGAACACTCTTGTTAACAAAAATGCTCGTATTTTTGAGTTATTTGACAGAGATACGGTTTACACCTTGCTTGGTGAACATCTTGAGGGTAAAATCAATAGACGGCTTTTGGTATGGTCATTACTCAATGTTGAAGCTTATTTAGAGCAGTTATAAGAGATAATAGTGGAGATGCTCAATAACGATATCACAGCGTTAATTACAGGTGGAGAGGATAGTTTTGTCCAATTCAAAGAGAATATTTACGATTCCAAAAAATTAGCAGAAGAGCTGGTTGCGTTTTCTAATGCTGAGGGAGGTGTTATGTTGCTTGGAGTAAGTGATAACGTGGAGATAATCGGTCTGAATAATGCTGATATCCATCGGTTAAATCAGTTAATTTCCAATACGGCAAATGAAAATGTCAAGCCACCAATCTATCCGCTTGTACAGCACGACACAATTGATGGTAAGCAAATACTCATTATAAGAGTAAGAAAAGGAAATGCAAGACCCTATGCAACAAGCAGTGGTGTTTACTTAACCAAATCGGGGGCAGACAAGAGAAAAATGTCGCCTGAAGAACTGAGGCGGCTTTTTGCAGAAAGTGGTGGATTATCTGCCGATGAAACAGCTCTTATTGGATCAGATATACGCGATATAAACACGGAAATTCTTAATGAATTTTTAATAAAGCGCGACAGGCAGATATATGAAGATCTCAAGGCAGAACGAATTAAGTTGGTAACAATTTGTGAAAATCTTGATCTTATTGTTCATGGTCAACTGACGTTATCGGGAAATCTCTTGTTTGGACGAGAGCCGCAACGATTTTCCAAATCATTTTATGTGCAGTGTGTTCATTTTGATGGTAATGATGTTGGGTGCAATCGTTTCCTTTCAAAGGATAATATGTATGGTACATTGCCCTCTATGTATAAACAGGCGCTGAATTTTCTGAAGAGTTGTCTTCGCAGGGTACAACAGGGAGATAATTTTAATACACTTGGTGAGTTTGAAATTCCAGAAGTGTGCCTTATTGAGTCGTTAATTAATGCATTGATTCATCGTGATTATTTTATTAATTCAACCATTAAGGTTTTTATTTTTCAAAATCGTGTGGAAATCATAAGTCCAGGAAAGCTTCCGAACTCACTGAGTGTGGAAAAAATTAGAAACGGTATTTCAATACATCGCAATCCAATTCTGAATTCTATAGGGCAATATTTACTGCCCTATAGTGGGCTTGGGAGTGGAATTCGAAGGATAGAAGCCCATTATCCATTGGTTCAGTTTATAAATAATGCCGACAAGGAAGAGTTTAAGTGTGTATTTATGCGTGCGGCATAATTTTTCATATACCTACAGTACACTCTGGTGTTGCGTCGAAGCATAAACAAAAACGTAGAATAGTACCTCAGTGATCGCCGGAAGACGGTCTTATCCTATGAGCGAAGAATCCACACTAAAATCCAGCTCCACGAACTTTTTGGGGAGGGGGGCAGAGACTGGGCGAATTGCCGAGCTGCTTGAGGAGCTCCGTTCCTTGATGGGGCAGCAACAACAGCAAATCAGGGAGCGCTGGAATCGCAGCCTGCCTTTTGCTGATTATATTGTTGATCGTTGGCAAAAGGCAAAAGATCTTGGTTTTGGCGATGGTAGTAGCATCTACGACAGCTCCTTGGTATTGGGGGCTGTAAGCGTCGGAAAGAATACTTGGATAGGACCATTTACGGTGTTGGATGGCTCTGGGGGACTGGTTATTGGAGAGCATTGTTCCATTAGTGCGGGTGTGCAGATTTACACTCACGACACGGTGATGTGGGCAGTGAGTGGTGGTATTAAGCCAGTAGAAAAGGCCTCTGTTCACATTGGAAATCGTTGCTATATTGGTCCCAATACGATTATTAGCAAAGGTATTACGATTGGCGACGGTTGTGTTATTGGTGCGAATAGCTTCGTAAATAAAGATATTCCCAGTGGTAAAAAGGCTTGTGGGTCACCCGCACGATGCTATAACGAAGTATTTCTAACGGATCAAGACTGAATGTGTTACTAAACCCCGATATACATCAAGTTGAGCAACGGATATGCACACGGTGTATTTATGACGATCGTGTACCCGCTATCCAATTCGATGAGGAAGGGGTATGCAATTATTGTCGCCAAGTTGAGCGTCTTATTGAGCAATACGGGACAGGGAAGTCCAAGGGTGAATCACTTTTCGCGGAAATCCTTGAAGACATCAAGCGTGCGGGAAAAGGTAATCGATATGACTGCATTGTGGGTGTGAGTGGTGGAACGGATTCTTCTTTTTTGGTCTATTTAGCCAAGGAATGGGATTTACGACCCCTCGCAGTACACTATGACAACACTTGGAATTCCGCAACCGCAACTATGAACATTCAGAAGGTGCTGCATGGTTTGGATGTGGATCTGTATACCCATGTGGTAGCGAACAAAGAGGCTGATGATATTTTTCGTGCCTTTTTCCTTTCAGGAGTTGCCGAGATTGAGGCGGCTACTGATTTGGGTTATGCCTATCTGCTCCGCAAGGTGGCCGCTAAATATTCCATCAAATATATTTTGGAAGGTCATTCCTTCGTTGAGGAAGGAATCACTCCCTTGGGTCGCAATTATTTTGACGGTCGTTATATACAGGCTGTTCATGAACAATTTGGTCGCCTAAGTATTGATACGTATCCACTGATGACGTTTTCACGGTTTTTACAATCAGCACTTTTTCATCAAGTCAAGTTTATTCGTCCCCTTTGGTATCTGAAGTATTCTAAGGAAGATGCCAAAATATTTCTTGCAAAGAGATTTGACTGGCGCTATTACGGTGGTCATCATCTTGAAAACCGGATGACTGCGTTTTATCACAGCGTCTATCTGCCGCAAAAATTCGGCGGCGATATGCGAAACAACACACTATCTGCTCGGGTTCGCAATGGCACTCTGTCTCGTGCAGCAGCTTGGGCTGAATACAATACTTCTCCGCTTATAGAAGATGAGCTTGTCAGCTATTTCAAGAAGCGTCTTGAACTGAGCGATGAACAATATGAACAGGTGATGCAGTCGCCGCCGAAAAACTGGACCGACTACCCGACGTACAAGAAACGCTTCGAACGTCTGCGACCGTTGTTTTATATGCTTGCCAAAGCTAATCTTGTTCCGATGAGTTTTTATCTCAAATACTGCTTTCCCTCAAAAGCTCCCGTATGATAACCATTGTTAATTATGGAATGGGAAATCTAGGGTCAATCCTTAATATGTTCAAACGGATTGGTGTGCAGGCTTGTGTTACGAGCGAGCTTGCATCCATTCAATCAGCGGAAAAAATTCTGCTTCCAGGTGTCGGCGCTTTTGATGCTGCAATGGAGAGGATCAACTCTTCGGGGTTGCGCCAAGTACTGGAACATAAGGCTATGGTAGAGCGAGTCCCAGTGCTTGGCATTTGTTTAGGAATGCAGTTGTTAACCAGAGGGAGTGAAGAGGGGACGTTATCAGGGTTAGGATGGATTGATGCAGACACGCGGCGTTTTCCAGCGCAAAAAGGAATAAAGGTGCCTCACATGGGTTGGAATATCGCATTGCCTTCAAACCAGAGCCTTCTGATAAGGAATCTTCCTGAAGAACCGCGATTTTATTTTGTGCATTCCTATTATGTCACTGTCGATGATCCAGCGCATTCTATTATGCGTACTACTCATGGTGTCTCTTTTGACTCTGCTGTACAGAATGGAAATATTTATGGAGCACAGTTTCATCCTGAAAAAAGTCACAAATTCGGGATGCAGTTGCTTAAAAATTTTGCGGAAGTATAATGCTGCGTACAAGAGTTATTCCCGCCATGTTGCTACGTAACGAGAGTCTTGTCAAGACTATACGTTTTGGTAAGTTTACATACGTAGGTGATCCGTGTAACACGTTGCGTATTTTCAACGAGCTTGAGGTTGATGAACTTCTTTTTCTTGATATAACTGCTACTCCTGAAAAGCGTTTACCTAATCTGAAGATACTTGCGGATATTGCTGATGAATGCTTTATGCCGCTTGGTTATGGGGGGGGAATACACACTGTTGATCATGCCAAGTCTATTTTTGATATAGGGTTTGAAAAAGTGGCTATTAATAGCTATGCAACAGAGCATCCTGAATTTGTCTCAGAGCTTGCGAAGCATTATGGTAACCAGGCTGTGATTGCTTCAATTGATGTGAAAAAAGGTTTGTTTGGAAAGAAGATTGTATACACCTGCTCTGGCAGACATCGTACACAACTGGAACCTGTTGCATGGGCAAAGGAGCTTGAGTCTCGAGGTGCTGGAGAAATACTGTTAACCTCTATTGATCGAGAAGGAACCTGGGAAGGTTTTGATCTGGAATTGGTAAAAAGCGTGACAGATGCCGTCTCTATTCCTGTGATTGCTCATGGGGGGGCAGGATCTGTACAAGATATAGGCGAAGTTGTAAAACAGGCTGGTGCATCAGCAGTTGCACTGGGAAGTATGGTGGTGTTTCAAAAGCAGGGAATGGGTGTGTTGGTGAATTTTCCTGATCAAAAGAAATTGGAAAAGGTATTGGGATGAAGATTGGTTTGATTGGGAATATGAATAACAATAATTTTGCATTGATGCGGTATTTCCGTGATCTTGGGGAGGATGCACATTTATTGTTGTATACAAACGATGGGCAGGGCACATTAAACCATTTCAAACCTGAATCAGATACTTGGGAAATTGAAAAATGGCTTCCATACATTCATCAAACTGAAATTCCTAATGCGCCTGTTGCTGCGCTTGATTTTCCCCTTTCATGGTTAATGGGATATCGCTCTGTGATACGAGCCAAGATTGGTTTACAAGATACGTTTGTTCGACCTGTGTCCAAGGGGCAGATTTGTCATGCGTATAAGGGCTATGATTGCTTGATTGCATCTGGTATAACGCCAGCGACACTTATGCGGACAAACATGAAGCTGGATATCTTTTATCCTTATGCCAACAACGTAGAGTTTCTGAATGCTGGTGAGTTTGTTCGCCGATTATCTGTGGCAAAAAAACTCACCAAAAGAGTTCTCAAATGGATTCAAATCAAACAGAAAGAGGGAATTCGCCAAGCTTCTAAAACACTCAATTTTGAGCAGGGTATGACGCAAAATACCCTGAAAAATATTGGCGTAAACCCAATAATATTAGCGATACCGATGGTCTATTCTGGCAATAAGTTGCCTTATGAGCCACCGAATGATAGATTGACCAATGCTTACAGGATGATCTCTACTTCATCAATCAGCATTCTTCATCACGCACGTCTTCTGTGGAAAAATAACGGAAAGTTCAGCGATGAAGATTGGCGATTCGAGAGTAAGAACTCGGACTGGTTTATTCGGGCATTTAGCAAATTTATTTCACTTCGCCCTAATGCTCATCCAAGATTATTTATTGCTGAATATGGACCAGATGTCGAGGCAACGAAAGAACTTGTATCTGAACTTGCCATTACTGATTATGTAACTTGGTTACCCAAGATGCAACGTCGGGAGTTGATGTGGTTGCTCTCGCGTGTTTCGATTGTGGTTGGTGAATTTTACGATGTACCAAAGATGACATGGGGTGGAACGGGGTGGGAAGCGCTGGCGTCAGGCAAGCCTCTGCTCCAGGGCTTCAATTTCAAGGACGGTGAATTTGAAGAGATATTTGGCTATCCTTCACCACCAATGCTTTCTGTGAGGAGAGAGAAAGATATTTTGAAGCACCTCCTTGAGATTACTGACCACCCTGAAAAGATTGAAGAGATTGGTAAGGGTGCAAGAGAATGGTTTAACCATTATAATGGCATTGGACTTGCCAAGCAATGGCTGAATCTCTTGATAAAACCTGATATCGATGTTACTCAATTAGATATTCAGACTCTAAATACATCTGTAGAAGCCTGATATGAATATCGAACACAGGGTAGCCTGTTAGATTTAGGACGAGGGTACTTCCTTTCGTAGTTATTCCGTTCTTTTCCGTAGTGAAGCGGTGTTCTTTAAGGTATTTCTGCTGATCAAGTTATCTGTTCTCGTGCGAAATATGTAATAAAACAAATCACTACTGTCCAACTATAAATCAAATAAATTCAACTGGTTACAATCATGAATCTTACCATTCGTGATGGCGATGAACGACTGAATATTACCCCGTAAATCCAGTAAAGTGTGCATTTTAACCGCACCCTTATAAGTTCTGAACTTTGCCCATGGAAACAGCGCCAAGCAAAGATCGATCGTGGTTGAATCCAAGGCATAGACCGTTTCCTGCAACGTGACACGAAAGGATTCTTTGCTGTACAGTTCTCTTGCATGATGAATCAGGATATGCGCAAAGTCCTGATAAATGCGCCAGTCTCGAGTTTCGTTAGCATAAGCCAAAGTATTTCGTGCTATCGTACCTCTGATGCCCATATAATAGAGTTTATTTTGCATACTGAGCAAGCAGGTTGTGATATCACGAAGGCTTTCCCGATAGGTTAGCTGAGCAAAGAACAGGCAAAAATATTGATCGAGACAGGTGAACGACTGAACCTTATAATTCCCCTTGTAACGATTGATGCACCGGCGAAATTGATGGAGTGGCAGATGTTCCTGCAATTGAGCGAAAACGGTTTTTCCTGTATTCATAGATCATTTCTTTTCGTAGTATTATGAAATGATCAAAGATAGCAGGCATTTTCAAATCGGTAACGGCAAAATATCGCCGTATCATATTATTATATAATAACTAAAAGGGTTATATTTTTTCAACAGTTGGACACCAGTGAAAACAAATATGGTATCAGTTAGGAAAAAAATTGCGATTCATCATCGTCCGGGTTCGTTTTCTGATTATTGGATTGAATGGTGCAAGACAAACAATGTGCCATTTAAAATTGTTAATGCGTATGACAGTAATATTATAGCCGATTTAAATGATTGTGATGGCTTTATGTGGCATAGTCACCATGACTCTTACGCCGACCAATTGTTTGCGCGTCAACTTACCCTCGCACTTGATCATATGGGGAAGAAGGTATTTCCTGATGTTTCGACATTTTGGCATTTCGACGACAAGATAGCTCAGAAATATTTATTTGAAGTAGCGGGTGTTCAACACGTCCCTATTCACATTTTCTACACCAAAGAAAAAGCACTGGAGTGGTTGACTCTGGCTACTTTCCCGCTGGTATTCAAACTGCGAGGTGGGGCAGGTTCCATCAACGTAAAGCTTGTCAAGGAGTTGCGTGATGCGGTTCGATTAGTCAATCGTGCATTCGGCTCCGGCTTTCCAGTGATAGATGTGTATGCAATCGCCAAGCAAGCACGTTGGGAGTACATACGAGATAAGAAACCCCGGCAATTGTTGAGAGCGATTTATTATTATTTACGTGCCTTCAGTGGTTTAAAGCCATCGAGCATGCAATTTAGGGAAAGACAGCGGGGTTATATCTACTTTCAAGATTTTATTCCGCAAAACACCTTTGATCATCGATTAATTGTGATTGGAAACCGCTGCTTTTGCATACAGAGAGGTGTTCGAGAGGGTGACTTTCGTGCGTCCGGTAGTGGGTTATTAAGCTATAACCAAGACTTGTTTCCTGAGAAAATAATCCAAACGGCTTTTCAAATAGCCGCAAAGTTTAAAACCCAGTCTCTTGCATTGGACTTTTTGTATTCTGAATCTGGCGATCCGCTTGTGGTGGAAATGTCATATGCCTTTCCGCGCGGGAAGTTTGCCGAGGATTGTCCGGGATACTTTGACATTACACTTAAGTGGCATAATGTTAAGTGTATTCAACCAGTTTTAATGATTGAGGACTTCATGAAAAGTATTGTTACCAAGGGACAGCCGGAAGTTAATGAGTGAAAGTTCACCAGTAAAGCTTTCCCATCGCAGACGCCTAAGTTTCTTGCTGAAAGACTCCGTTATGTATGGAGGTGCTTCCGCGCTCAGCAAAGCTATTTCGTTGATAACTTTTCCGTTGCTGGCCCGTCATTTTTCGATTGCTGATTATGGGGTGCTCGACTATTTCTTGCTGTTGGCCGGTTTTCTAACCATCCTGTTTATCTTCGGACAGGACTCGGCAGTGGCTCGCTTTTTTTATGAACATGACGATAATGCCACACGGAGCCAAGTCATTTCACAGTCACTTGTGTTTCAATTTGCAGGATTGGTATTACTGCTTCCGCTGTTATGGTGGCGCGCAGATTGGTTGAGTGGGTTATTGATCACTGCACCAGATAGGGTGCTGTTGTTGAGGATCGTTTTATTGCATTTACCCTTTCTGTTATTGATCAATTTTTCGCAGAACCTGCTCAAGTGGACTTTTGCACGTATCTCGTTTCTCATCATGTCATTGGGTTTCACGCTGCTACAGGGTTCGATGTTGGTTGTTGTTGTGTTGGTGTTACATGCAAGTATAGAGGAGGTGTTACTGGTCAGTCTTGTGACTAGTTGTATATTCGGTATGCTTGGGCTTTTTTTTGTGCGTCATTGGCTGATTTGGCCGAGCAAATTCTGTCGTTTCCGGGAAATGCTGATTTATGCCATACCGTACGGCGTTATTTGTGTGTTGGGAGCATTTTCTCCTGCTTTAGAGCGTTCGCTTACCAGCCAAATACTGGGAGCCCAAAACGTGGGTCTCTACGCTGCTGGAAGCAAAATTGCCATGATCATTGGGCTTGTTGTAAGTGCATTTCAGACTGCATGGGGGCCATTTTCGCTTTCGATCTACAAACAGGCTGATGCTGTGAAAACGTATAACTGGGTACTTAAGCTTTTTGCGATGGGTATGTCAGTTATGGTGTTCGCCTTGACGTTGCTGGCTAAGCCTATAATACATTTGCTTGCATCCGACCGTTACACCAATGCTGAAGTAGTGGTTTTTCCTTTGGCTATGGGGTTGGCGATTCAGGCTACGAGTTGGATCACTGAAATCGGTATTGGCATTTCCAAGCGCAGTTACCTCAGCTTGTACTCCTATACCTTGGCAGTGGCCACTACCCTCGCTGGCATTTTACTTCTTGCTCCAGTCTTTGGGCTTTTTGGTGTGGCCATGGGTGTAATGTGTGGGCATGTGGTGAAGGCCATTATTTCATCATGGTTGGCACAGAAGGCATTTCCAATGCATTGGGATTACGCTTCTGTTGTTACTGTGCTTGGTTTGACGCTGTTTACAGGTCTATTGGCGACGTGGATAGAGCACTATTGGGGTACACCAGCTTACATCATGGCACTTGTCGCAGGGTTGTTGGCAGTTTTGTTTCTGGGTTGGACAGTGCTGCTAAATTCATCGGAGCAGCAACGCCTGATTGCAATTGTCCGATCACGCTTGATCTCATCGAGCACCATATCCTGACTAACAACTCTCAATAGAATTAGATTGAGACAAATGATTGCCATCAAGCCACTATAAGCTGAATGCACATGGATTGCTTGATCCAAGGCCAATTCGTGCAAGGTGGAAGCAACATAGGAAAGGCATTCACAATTGGCGAGACAGTCTTTGGATTGTGTTAATGTTTCGGCTTGGTATGACTCTAAAAATTCATCCCTTTTTTGATCTTGCAGATATTAGTAATGTTTGTAGTAATATTTTAACAACAGAAAATTTGATAGTAGTTCCTTCGACCAAGATACATCACAAATCTGAGATTGAGGTTATTGATATCATTCTCTTTATTCTTGGTTTGGTGATTAATTTATTTGCTTATAGCTCTATTGATTCGTTAGCTGTTGCAGTGGTTTTTTTATTTTCCGGAATAGCATTGTTGTTAGTGCCACGGTTTGGTGGTGAATATGAGCGCATTATTTTTATTCGAACATTTATGGTGGGTTGGGTCATGTCAGGAGTCGCAGCAGTGTATGCGAACTATTTCGGTGATATAGGTCAATTATACAGTGACGCATCGGGTTTCTATATGATGGCTTCAGGCCAGGGAAGCGGTTTAACAATTGATGAACTAAAGGCACTCTCTGAAGGTTCCTTGGCTGTAGTGCTTTGGAGAGCGGTGTACGATGTATTCTTTTCACTTGGTTTTGCTCGAGAGCGATTTGTTGGCATTATGGTCAACGTAACCATTGTTGCATTTACTGGTGTGATTTCAATCAAAATGGCTCGGCAAGTATATGGTAATGACCCATATCGTTTTCAGCGATTAACCCTCCTTTTTTCAGGATGTGGATTGTTTTGGTTGTTTGCTGCTGTACATCTTAGAGATTCACTGGTATTATTTACTGTTACTGCATTGCTATATTTTTGGATTTCGTTTCTTTCTAATCCGATTATAGATCTTCGATTTTTGCGTATAGCTGTTTTTTCGATTATTGGTTCGGTATTTTTATCATATTTGCGAGTGGAATTTACGTTTGTTCCTTTTGCTTTAGCTGTTGCAGGTTGTTTATCGTTGTTGGTAAGCAGGAACTCTGATTCTAACAATTGGTTGATTATTTTGTTTCTAATGCTTTTTATTGCTTTATCATTTAATGCAGAGATATTGATTGATATTATAGCCCGAGGCTCAGGAAACTACACTGAGTTATCTCTTGACACTAGTTCATCTCAATCTTTGGGTATGGCACTCGTTGTAAATCAGCCATTACCTGTTCGTTTGGTGGTCGGCTCATTATATTTGGTGTTTTTTCCAATTCCATTTTGGTCCGGTTTTCAACTGGAGTCAGTTTATAGTTTATTTAAATCATTCAATGTGTTATTTTTTTATGCACTATTCCCACTGTTTGCTCTCAGTATATCGGATCTTTGGTACGAAAAGTCCCTCCGGATGGCTAATTTTCTTTTTTTTCTGTTTGTTTCTATTGGTTTTATTTTTGCTATTGCTCTAACCTCTCTCGAGACTCGTCATCTTGGCACTTTTTTAGTTCCTATTTTTTTATTGGCACTAATGCCTGATTTACGCGATGAAATTGTCCAGTATAGATATAAAAACTTTTTGTTGTATATGCTTTCTGCAGTGGGTATTGTGCATGTAGTATGGTTATTTATAAAACTGTAATTTCTTACGAATTAAAAGTATTTACGGATTTTCCCCGTTTTTATCCCCTATGAAAATTCTTTGTTTTATAGATTCTCTGGGATCCGGTGGTGCGCAGCGACAGCTTGTAACTCTGGCTATAGGGTTGAAAAAAAGGGGGCACCAGATTCGTTTTCTCGTTTATCATCAGGAGGATCATTTTTTGCCTCTCTTGCAGGCTTCAGATATTGCTTGTCAAGTGATTCCTCCTTGTTCATTGGTGCAGCGAGCCTTCCTTATACGCAAAATTTTTCAACAAGGCTGGCAGGATGTGGTGCTGGTTTTTTTGGAGGCATCATCTCTTTATGCTGAACTTGCGTCCATTCCCGGACGGCACTGGGGTCTTGTTGTAGGGGAACGGTCAGCAGCTCCAAATATATATCATGGTGTCAGGCGGTTATTGCGGCAATTTCATAGAGTGGCAGATGCGGTTGTATGTAATTCTCACACTAATCGACTTATGCTGGCAAGTGCGTTTCCGTTTCTCCGAAGAAAGTTATGTGTTGTCTATAACACAGTTGACTTAAAACATTTTAAGGCGTTTTCGGACGAGGTTATCACTGCTGGCGGTTGTAGTGAAAGGATTTATCGTATTGTTATTGCTGCAAGCTATAATGCATACAAGAACATGATGAATGTTGCGAAGGCACTGCTGTTGATTAAAGAACAGGAAGAAATGCTCACTGTTGTGATTGATTGGTTTGGGGCTGAACAACTCGATAAGTCTCCTTTTGAGCAGGTGCAACGGTTCATAGTTGAAAATGGATTGAGTGAACTGTTTCGTTTACACCCCGTAACAAGGGATATCGCTACTGAATATTATCGAGCTGATGCCGTTGGTTTGTTTTCATCCTTTGAGGGTCTTCCCAATGTTGTATGTGAGGGAATGGCCTGTGGCAAGCCTATTCTTCTCAGTAATGTTTGCGATGCAAGCAATCTTGTTCATGATGGAAAAAACGGCTTTTTATGTGATCCGAACTCACCCGAAGATATTGCGGAGAAAATAATTTGCATGGTCTCTTTGAGCGAACAGGAAAGGCAACGTATGGGTGAAGAATCACGAAGAATTGCTGACCAACTATTTGCTGATGATGTTGTGATTAATCGGTATGAACGTATTCTTGCATCTGCGACTAAACATGAATGGCTTCCACTTGATTGCAATTGGCCAACCGAGGTACCAGAGTCTGCATTGAAGACTGTTGAGAGATGGGCGTGATGAGTGGATTGGTTATAGTATTCAAGGGAAAATATTTATAGCATGTGTGGTTTTACCGGAATATACGATCTTTCCCAGCCATCTGACATGTTGAGCCAAAGTGTTAGTCGTATGACGGCAACGCTTTCGCATCGCGGTCCGGATGCTGAAGGTATATACGCGAGGGATGGACTCGCGTTAGGGCACAGGCGTCTCAGCGTTCTTGACCTCTCTCCGGCTGGGGCTCAGCCTAT
>Ga0194060_10000966_pt1 | contig 21007 bp, 21 predicted proteins | sample SepL225m_MetaG_FD_163427 | JGI IMG/M metagenome (GOLD analysis project Ga0194060, IMG submission 163427) | Anoxic zone freshwater microbial communities from boreal shield lake in IISD Experimental Lakes Area, Ontario, Canada - Sep2016-L222-5m | ecosystem: Environmental > Aquatic > Freshwater >... | reverse complement strand
GTGCTCGGCGAACAGGGCGTCCAGCACAGCGCCATCGCAGATGTCGCTGTGACTGAAAATGTGGCGCGGATTATTTTCAAGCATGGCCAGGGATTCGAGATTGCCGGCGTAGGTCAGCTTGTCGATATTGACGATGTGCCAATCGCTTTCGGCGATCATCAGGCGAATCAGTGCCGAACCTATGAAGCCGGCACCACCGGTGACAAAGAGGGTTTTCATTTCAGTTCATCGATCCAAATGGACGGGGGAAGCGACAACGCCGCATTCTATTCGATCACAATGCGCGTCCAGCCTTCAGCGATGACGTTGTGCGCGAGTTTGGATATACCATCCGGCTCGGGGTTGACGTCGAAAATACTTTAGACACAAAATATAAATAAATTCGGTACTTTCCAATTCATGGAGATTCCAATGCGCATCGCTTGTCTGGGCGGAGGCCCTGCCGGCCTCTATTTCTCCATTCTGATGAAAAAGGCCAACCCAGCCTGTGAAATCGCCGTGATCGAGCGCAATCATCCCGACAGCACCTTTGGCTGGGGCATCGTTTTTTCTGACCAGACCATGGATGGTTTTCGTCAGGACGACTCCAAAGTAGTGGAGGAAATCGAACGCAACTTCCATCATTGGGACGACATCGATATTTTCTTCAAGGGCCGGCGGATAGTCTCAGGCGGTCATGGATTCTGCGGCATAGGTCGCTTGAAGTTGTTGCAGATCTTTCAGGCCCGCGCCAGGGAGTTGGGCGTGAATCTTGCGTTCGAGACTGAGTGCCGGGATCCGGACGACTATTTGAGGGAATACGACCTCGTGATCGGTTCCGATGGCGTCAATTCGACCATTCGAACCAAGTACGAAAGCCATTTCAATCCGCGTATCGCTGTGGGCAAGTGTCGCTTCATCTGGCTCGGCGCCAGAATCAAGCTCAATGCCTTCACCTTTGCCTTCAAGCAAACGCCGTGGGGCTGGTTCAATCTTCACGCCTACCAGTTCAGTGCGGAATGGGCGACCTTTATCGTCGAGACCCCGGAAGAGACCTGGCTCAAGGCAGGCATCGACAGGATGGAGCCGGACCAGTCGATGGCCTTTTGCGAAGATTTGTTTGCCGATCTGTTAAGTGGTAGCCGCCTTGTGTCAAACGTCCACCATTTGCGCGGCTCGGCGGTATGGCTGAAGTTCAACCGCGTGCTGTGCGAGCGCTGGTTCAAGGACAACATCGTTTTGCTGGGCGATGCGGCCCATACGGCACACTTCACCATCGGCTCCGGCACCAAATTGGCGATGGAAGATGCCGCGGCGCTGGTCAAGGTACTGAACAACACCGAGGGCAATGTGCCAACGCGTCTGGCCCGCTACCAGTCGGAGCGCGAAACGGAGGCACTCAAGCTGCAAAGCGCGGCGCGCAATCGCATGACCTGGTTCGAGAACATCGCCGACTATGTCCATCTGGAGCCGGAGCAGTTTGCCTTTGCCTTGCTTACCGGCAGCCAGCGTGTCGGCCATGCCAACCAGAAGCTGCGCGATCCGGCCTATACCGACGGTTTTGACCGCTGGTTTGCCGATCGCTGTGGTGTGCCGGTTCTCCCCGGCGCAACGCCGGTGCCACCGATGTTCGCCCCTTTCAAGCTACGCAGCCTGACCCTGGCCAACCGCGTCGTGGTCTCGCCGATGTGCATGTATTCAGCGGAAGATGGCCTGCCGACGGATTTTCACCTGGTCCATTACGGCAGCCGCGGCATGGGCGGGGCGGCGCTGATCGTCACCGAGATGACCTGCATTTCCGCTGATGCTCGTATCACGCCGGGATGCACCGGCATCTGGAACGAGGAACAGCAGATAGCATGGAAGCGCATCGCCGACTACATCCATGCCAACGGGGCCAGCAAGGTTTCGCTGCAGATCGGTCATGCCGGGCGCAAGGGTTCCACCCGACTGGCATGGGACGCCATCGACATGCCGCTGCAAAGCGGCGGCTGGCCCTTGCTGGCACCGTCGCCACTGCCCTACATCCCCGGCACCTCGCAAGGACCGAAGGAAATGGACCGCGCCGACATGGATCGCGTCAAGACCGACTTTGTCGCCGCTACACGCCGTGCCGCCAGCGCCGACTTTGACATGATCGAATTCCATGCCGCCCACGGCTACCTGATGTCGTCCTTCATTTCGCCGCTGACCAATCAGCGCCGGGATGACTATGGCGGTAGCCTGGAGAACCGTTGCCGCTACCCGCTCGAAGTGTTTCGCGCCATGCGCGCAGTCTGGCCGACCGAGAAGCCCATGTCGGTGCGCATCTCCGCCCACGACTGGGTTCCGGGCGGTATTACTCCGGACGATTCCGTTGCAGTCGCGAGGCTGTTCAAGGAGGCCGGCGCCGACATCATTCACGTTTCGTCGGGTCAGGTCAGCAAGGAGGAAGCCCCGGTCTACGGCTGCATGTTCCAGGTTCCCTTCTCCGACAAGATTCGGAATGTACTCGATGTGCCGACCATTGCCGTCGGCAATATCTTCGAGGCCGATCACGTCAATACCATCATCGCCGCCGGCCGTGCCGATCTGTGTGCGCTGGCCCGCCCGCATCTCGCTGATCCCCTGTGGACGTTGCATGCCGCGGCCGCGCAGGGTTTCCAAGAGATGCCGTGGCCGCAGCAATATCGGGGTGGCAAGTTGCAGCTAGAACGTAATCTTGAGCGCGCGGCCCAGCTTGCGTTGAATGCATGAGTTCACCACGACGTCATGTGAGGATGATCAAATGAAACATCAGCGGACCCCATTCACGACAAGCGGGACGGAAGTTGAAGGCAAACCCGACCGACTGGTACTCCAGCCGGCGGGATGGACGACCCCTAAAGGTTATTCAAACGGGGTTGTTGCCCGTGGCCGCACGGTGTTCATCAGTGGACAAGTCGGGTGGGATGGGCAGTGTCTTTTTCGCAGCAACGATCTGGTGTCGCAGGCCAGGCAGGCGTTGCAAAACATCGTGGATATCCTTGCCGAAGCCGGGGGTAAACCGGAGCATCTCGTGCGCATGACATGGTATTTGGTGGACAAGCGTGAGTATGTCGCCGCCTTTTCACAGCTGGGCGAAATTTATCGCGAGGTGATCGGGCGCAATTTTCCGGCGATGACGGCGGTGCAGGTCTGCGGCTTGATTGAGGAAGCCGCCCGTGTCGAGATCGAGGCTACGGCGGTGATTCCCGATTGACACCGGCGGCAAATCGCGGCGCGCTTGGGCTGCGCTGATAAAATGCCGGCATGAAAGCTTGTGATTCGGAATTTCTGAATTTGCGCGGCAAGCGCCTGCATGTGCGTACATGGGGCAGGAAATCGGCGCCAATCCTGGTTTTGCTTCACGGCTGGTGCGACGTGTCGGCCTCCTGGCAACTCGTCATCGATGCCCTGAAGCGCGATTGGCGGGTGTTGGCGCCTGATTGGCGCGGCTTTGGCTTGTCCGAGTGGAACAATGATGTGTACTGGTTTCCCGACTACATAGCCGATCTGGACGCCTTGCTCGAACACTACTCGCCGCAATCGCCGGTGCGTCTGGTCGGGCACAGCCTGGGCGGTAATGCCGCCTGTATTTACGCTGGTATTCGATCCGCGCGTGTTGCGGGGGTGGTGAATCTCGAAGGCCTCGGCCTGCGCCGCTATCAACCCGACGAGGCACCCACGCGCTATGCCAACTGGCTTGATCAGTTGCGCGATACACCGACCTTCCGTTCCTATCCTGACCGGTCGGCGTTTGCCGCGCGACTGCAGAAGGAGAATCCGCGCTTGTCCGACGACAAGGCGCGCTTCCTCGCCGAGTGTATGGGCGAAGACGATGGGGCGGGTGGCATTCATCTGGCGGCGGATCCCTTTCATCGCTGGGTAAATCCTATCGTCTATCGACTTGAAGAAGCGATGGCGATCTGGCGGCAAGTGACGGCGCCGGTGCTCTGGGTGACAGCGGCGGACTCCATCATTTTCAAGCAGCTGCTTGCCGTTGGGGCCGAAGACTATCGCAATCGCATCGCTTGTTTTCGCGATGTGCGGGAAGTGATGCTGGAAGATTGCGGGCACAATCTGCATCATGACCAGCCGCAGCAGGTGGCGCGTCTGATCGAGGAGTTCTTTGCCAAATGAAACCGCTCAACGCCGATATGCACTGCCATTCGACGGTGTCCGACGGACTGCTTACGCCGTCCGAGATCGTGCGCCGCGCGTACGCCAACGGCGTCGAGTTGCTGGCGCTTACCGATCACGATGAAGTCGGCGGTCTGGTCGAAGGGCATGAAACGGCTGACGAGATTGGCCTGCGCTTGATCGATGGCGTCGAGGTGTCGATTTCCTGGGGTGATGACCAGACCGTGCATATCGTCGCGCTCGGTGTTGATCCCGCCAACGCGGCACTGATGGAGGGACTGCGCCTGATCAGGAGTGGCCGCGATGCGCGCGCCGGGCGCATGGCCGCAGAACTGGACAAGGTGGGTATCCATGGCGCCTACGACGGTGCGCTGCGCCATGCCGGCAATCCGGCGCTGGTCAGTCGCTCGCATTTCGCCCGCTACATCGTCGAACAGGGACATGCCAAGGATGTGAAGACGGTGTTTGACTACTGGCTGGCCAAGGGCAAGCCAGGTTATGTCGAGCATGCCTGGGCGACGCTGGACGATGCGTTGCGCTGGATTATTGGTGCCGGTGGCATTGCCGTGATCGCCCATCCGGGCCGCTATCGGCTTTCCAGGGCGGAACTGCGCGAGTTGTTTGCTGCGTTCAGGGATCTCGGTGGGCGCGGCATCGAAGTGCTGTCAGGCTCCAGCAAGGATGACGAGGTGCGCGAGTTCTCGCGCATCGCCCGCGAGTTCGGTTTTCTGGCTTCACGGGGTTCTGATTTTCATGGGCCGGGAGAGAGCTGGATTGATCTGGGCAAGATGCCCGATTTGCCCGAAGATCTGACGCCGGTCTGGTCTCAACTGTAGTGAGTGGGTTCTCGGTTCCCGGAATTACGGATTACGCATGGCACAGCTATTTCATATTCATCCTGAACATCCGCAGCCGCGCCTGATCAAGCAGGCGGCGGAGATTGCCCGCAGCGGCGGCCTCATCGCACTGCCCACTGATGCCGCCTATTCACTGGCTGGCGTGGCCGGCTATGCGCCGTTGCTGGACCGAATCCGCAGCATACGCGGCGTCGATGAGCGCCATCTGTTTACGCTGATGTGTCGCGACCTGTCCGAGATTGCCACCTATGCCCGGGTGGACAACAGTCAATATCGCTTGCTGAAGGCCACCACGCCGGGCAGTTATACCTTCATTCTGGAAGGCACTCGCGAATTGCCGCGCCGCCTGCTGCATCCCAAGCGCAAGACCATCGGCCTGCGTGTGCCCAATCATCCCCTGGCGCTGGCGCTGCTGGCCGAACTGGATGAGCCGCTGCTGACTTCCACGCTGATTTTGCCGGGCTTTGAAGCTCCGTTGGCCGATGCCGATGAGATACGTCAGCATCTGGAAAAACAGCTCGATCTGGTGATCGATGCCGGCCATTGCGGCATGGAAATGACGACGATAATCAATCTGACGGGTACTCAGCCTGAACTCGTGCGGGCCGGGCAGGGACCGCTGGCGCCTTTCGGGTTGGATGAGCCCGTCTGATAGAATTACTGCTCCCATGAATTTTATCCAGACGCTGGCGATTTCCGCCCTGCCGGTAATCTTTGCCATCACGCTGCATGAGGCGGCGCACGGTTACGCGGCACGGTATTTCGGCGATCCGACGGCCTGGAAAATGGGGCGTATCAGCCTCAATCCTCTGCGGCATGTGGATTTGGTGGGAACGATTATCGTGCCAGGACTGATTCTTTTGTTGAGCAGTATTGGGGGTGGCGGCGGAATGTTGTTCGGCTGGGCCAAGCCGGTGCCGGTGAATTTTGGTAACCTGCGGCGTCCCAAGCAGGACATGCTCTGGGTGGCAGCGGCCGGGCCAGGAGTGAACCTGCTGATGGCGCTGGCTTGGGCCGTGGTTTTGAAGTTTACGATCGGAAACCCTGAACTTGTTTATTCGGAAGCAATGAAGGAAATGGCACGGGTAGGTATCAGTATCAATGGCGTGTTGATGGTGCTGAATTTGCTGCCCTTGCCCCCGCTGGACGGCGGACGCATCCTGGTGAGCCTGTTGCCTCATCGCGCCGCCTGGAAATTTTCGCAGCTGGAGCGCTGGGGGTTCCCCATCCTGCTGGCGCTGCTTTTTTTTGGGGTGCTGGATACCATCCTGCGGCCCTTGTTGTGGGTGTTCAACACCCTGATTCGAACCCTTTTCGGTTTCTGAAATGTACGCAGAAAAAGTTCTCTCCGGTATGCGCCCCACCGGGCGTCTTCATCTCGGCCACTATCATGGTGTGCTCGCCAACTGGATCAAGCTCCAGCACGAGTACCCGTGTCTCTTCTTTGTCGCCGACTGGCATGCACTGACCACTGCCTATGACGAGCCGGGCACGATCATGGACAACACTCGCGATATGATCATCGACTGGCTGGCGGCGGGTGTCGATCCGTCGCAGGCGACCATCTTCATCCAGTCCAAGGTGCCGGAGCATGCCGAACTGCACTTGTTGCTGTCGATGATGACGCCGCTGGGCTGGCTGGAACGCGTGCCTACCTACAAGGATCAGCAGGAGAAACTGACGCAAAAGGATCTGACGACGTATGGTTTTCTTGGCTATCCGTTGTTACAGGCTGCAGATATCCTGATTTATCGAGCCAATCGCGTCCCGGTGGGCGATGATCAGGTGCCGCACGTCGAATTTACACGCGAAATTGCGCGCCGTTTCAATCACCTGTATGGACGTGAGCCGGGTTTTGAGGACAAGGCGCGCGAGGCAGTCAAGAAACTCGGCAGCAAGCGTGCCAGGCTTTACGACGAGTTGCGCACCCGCTATCAGGAGAAGGGCGAAGACGGGGCGCTGGAGCAGGCACACGAACTGCTGAACGAGGCGCAGAGCCTTTCCCTGGGCGATCGAGAGCGCTTGTTTGGCTGGCTCGAAGGTACGCGCAAGATGATTCTGGTGGAACCCGACGCGCTGCTCACCCACGCCTCGCGCATGCCGGGGCTGGACGGCCAGAAAATGTCCAAGTCCTACGGCAACGCGATCACGTTGCGTGAAGATGCCGACGCTGTCACCCGGAAGATCCGTACCATGCAGACCGATCCGGCGCGTGTGCGGCGCACGGATGCGGGCGATCCCGACAAGTGCCCGGTGTGGCAGTTTCATCTGATCTATTCCAGCGACGAGGTCAGGGGCTGGGTGCAAGGCGGCTGCCGCTCGGCCGGCATCGGTTGCATCGAGTGCAAGCAACCGGTGATCGAGGGCGTGCTGCGCGAGCAAGAGCCGATGCGCGAACGGGCAAAGATGTACGAGGAAGATCCGCAACTGGTCAAGAACATCATTGCGGATGGCTGCGAAAAGGCGCGCAAGCTGGCGCAGGAAACCATGCGCGACGTCCGCGAAGCGATAGGACTCGACTACTCGTGATCGAAAATGCCATTTCGGGCCAGTTCGCCGCTCAGAACGCCGTCTCACCAGCGCCGACTATTGTGATGGCTGCGGCAACTGCGGCGCATTTGCCCCGAGTCTATGGCGAACTGATGGTCGAAATGCCGCGTGATCTCTACATTCCGCCGGATGCTTTGGAGATCATTCTCGATTCCTTCGAGGGGCCGCTCGATCTGCTGCTGTACCTGATTCGCCGGGCCAACATCAGTATTCTTGATATTCCGATGGCGCCGCTCACGGCACAGTATCTGGTGTATGTCGAGGCGATGCGCAAGGGCAATCTGGAGCTTGCGGCCGAATACCTCCTGATGGCGGCGATGCTGATCGAGATCAAGTCGCGCATGCTGCTGCCGCGCGCGCCGAAGGCAGAGAATGGCGAGCCGGAAGATCCGCGTGCCGAGTTGGTGCGCCGCCTGATCGAATACGAACGCATGAAGGCGTCGGCGGCGAAGCTGGACGAAATGCCGCAGGTCGGGCGAGACTACGAATGGATCACGGTGTGGATCGCCGACAAGGTGATCGAGCGACAGCCCGAGGTAAGCCTGCATGACTTGCAAGTAGCGTGGCTTTCGCTCATGAAACAGGCCAGAGTGCATCAGCACCACAAGATCCATCGCGAAGAACTGTCCGTGCGCGAACACATGAGTATCATCCTGCGGCGCTTGCAGGGCGGTGGTTATGTGGTGTTTGACCAGTTGTTTGACCTGACGATGGGCGCCCAGGGCCTGGTGGTGAGCTTTCTCGCCATGCTGGAACTTGCCCGCGAATCGCTGATCGAAATTACCCAGAACGAGGCCATGGCGCCCATTTACGTGAAATTGCCCGATGTTGCCGCTCTATAAACCCGACGACTTCAAGCGCGTGCTGGAAACGGCGCTGCTGGTGGCGGCCGAGCCGTTGCCGTTGTCCGAACTGAAAAAGCTTTTCGACCAGGAGTTTGATGATGATACCTGGCGCACGCTGCTTGACGACTTGCGGCGCGACTGGTCGAGCGGCGGCGTCGAACTGGTGCAACTGGCTTCCGGCTGGCGCTTCCAGACCCGCCCGGAGTATCAGTCCTACATTGACCGACTGAAGAACGACAAACCGCCGAAGTATTCGCGTGCGGTGATGGAAACGCTGGCGATCATCGCTTATCGACAGCCGGTGACACGTGGCGACATAGAGGATGTTCGCGGCGTGGCAGTTTCGCCGAACATTTTGAAGACGCTTGAAGGGCGTGGCTGGATCGACGCGGTGGGGCATCGCGATGCGCCGGGCCGACCGGCGCTGTATGCAACGACGCGAAGGTTTCTCGATGACTTGGGCTTGCGCAGTCTTACCGAACTGCCGCCGCTGACTGAAATTGAAAGGGTGATGGAACTTGGACAATCCGCAATCCCCGAAGCCTCCCCGGTCCAGGCGAGGACCAAAGAGTCGGGCACTGAGCACGCAGGATCAGGGCATTCGTCAGAGCAACAGTCAGCGCAACGGTCAGCCGAACTCGGCACCGCCGGGCAACTCGACTTCGCCGAAGGGAAAACCGAACAGTCCGCCGCACCGCGCATCGCGCAAGCCTAGTCCTTTTCGGTCGCCACAAGGTCCGGCGCGATCCCAGGGCGCTGCGCAACGCGGCAGTGGCAGTTCTGCGTCTTTCCAGTCGCAGTCAAGGCGCAGCAAAGAGCCGCTTGTCATTGATCCGCCAAAACTGCACAAGGCGTTGGCCGATGCCGGCTTTGGCTCACGGCGCGAACTCGAAGAATGGATCGTTGCCGGGCGTGTCAGCGTCAACGGCCTGCCGGCGCATATCGGTCAGCGCGTCGGTCCGGAAGACAAGATTCGCGTCAATGGCAAACTGGTGCAGCTCAAATTCGGGTTGCGCTTGCCGCGTGTGCTGGTCTATCACAAGCCTGAAGGCGAGATTGTTTCCAGGAACGATCCCGATGGTCGCCCCAGCGTGTTCGTCAAACTGCCGCGGCTCAAGAACGGGCGCTGGATATCCATCGGCCGCCTCGATTTCAACTCCTGCGGCCTGCTGCTGTTCACTAACGACGGCGGCCTGGCCAATCGCATGATGCATCCGCGTTATGAAATCGATCGCGAATACGCCGTGCGCATTCTAGGTGAGGCGACACCGGAAATGCTGGAGCGTCTGCGCAGCGGCATCCAGCTCGAAGATGGCTTGGCCAGCTTCAGTCTCATAGCGGAAGCTGGCGGCGAGGGCGCCAACCGCTGGTATCGCGTTGTTTTGGCGGAAGGACGCAACCGTGAGGTGCGGCGCATGTTTGAAGCCGTCGGCTTGGTGGTCAGCCGGTTGATGCGGGTGCGGTATGGTCCGGTACACCTGTCGCCACGTCTCAAGCGTGGCCAGTGCCGGGATCTGGAGTCCGCTGAGGTGCAGGAATTGCTAAAGCTGCTGCCCCCGGAGCAGAAGGCCGCCGGTCCCATGGGATCTGGTTTGCATGCGGACAGCAATGGAGAAAGCGAGTTTGACGTCGGCGATCGAATTGATTTGGCAGTGAAATGATGCCTCTGCTATAATCTTTCGGCTTTGGTTGGCACCGTGTTCTCGGGAGAGAGAAGGAATGGGCTTTTTGGCCCATTTTCTATTTGCACGATGTGTTTGTGAGTTTCCATGCAACTGATTGATTTGATTGAGACGACTGTCATTGGTTTGGGATACGAACTGGTTGAATTCGAGACCAGTCCTCGGGCCCGGCTATTGCGCGTCTTCATCGACCGGCCGGAAGGCGCGCAGGTGGAAAAAAGCGGCATCAGCGTGGAGGATTGTGTTGCTGTGAGCAACCAACTCAGCCGCGTCTTGATGGTCGAGAACGTCGACTATGACCGCCTTGAGGTCTCCTCTCCCGGACTCGATCGTCCGCTTGTGAAGCCCGCAGACTACCGGCGCTTCGTCGGGCAAGAGGTGCAACTCAAGCTGCGTGTTCCGTTGGGTAACCAGCGCAACTTCAACGGTGTGCTGGAGGGGTTGCGGGAAGAGGGTGGAGTTGAAATGGTATGCCTGCGAATGAATGAAACACTGCACCAGTTTGCGTTTGAGAATATCGATCGGGCGCGTTTGGTGCCGAAGTTCTGATTATTGCTGGAGGACTCACATGAGCCGTGAATTGCTGCTGTTGGTCGATGCCTTGGCCCGCGAGAAGAATGTTCCGCGGGACATCGTCTTTGGCGCCCTCGAAATGGCGTTGGCGTCCGCGACAAAAAAGCGCACCAATGAGGAAGCCGATGTGCGCGTGGACATCGATCGCGAGACCGGCGAGTTTGAATCTTTTCGCCGCTGGCTGGTGGTTGCAGATGACATGGTCGAGGATCCGGAGCAGCAGATCGGCCTTACCGCTGCGCAAAAGCAGATTCCAGACATCATGCTTGAGGATTACATTGAGGAATCGCTGGAGCCAATCGACTTCGGCCGGATCGGTGCGCAGGCGGCAAAGCAGGTGATCCTGCAGAAGATTCGCGATGCCGAACGCGAGCAGTTGCTAAACGACTTTCTCGATCGCAAGGAATTCCTCGTCAGTGGCACGGTCAAGCGCATGGAGCGCGGTAGCGCCATCATCGAGGCTGGGCGCATCGAAGCCCTGTTGCCGCGCGATCAGATGATCCCCAAGGAAAATCTGCGTCCGGGAGACCGCGTACGCGCCTGGCTGATGAAAATCGATCGTCAGGCGAGGGGGCCGCAACTCATCCTGTCACGCACGGCACCCGAGTTCATCATGAAGCTGTTTGAGCTGGAGGTACCCGAGATTGAAGACGGCCTGCTCGAAATCAAGGCCGCCGCCCGCGATGCCGGCATGCGCGCCAAAATCGCCGTCAAGTCCAATGATCCGCGTGTCGATCCGATTGGCACTTGCGTCGGCATGCGCGGTTCACGTGTTACGGCGGTGACCAACGAGTTGTCCGGCGAGCGGGTGGACATCATCCTCTGGTCGGCGGATCCGGCCCAGTTCGTTATCGGCGCACTGGCACCGGCCGAGGTACAGAGCATCGTCGTCGACGAAGAAAAACATGCGATGGATGTCGTGGTCGATGAAGACAACCTCGCCATCGCCATTGGTCGCGGTGGGCAGAACGTGCGTCTGGCCTCCGAACTGACCGGCTGGACGATTAATCTGATGACCATTGAAGAGTCCCAGACCAAGTCTGAAAGCGAGCATAGCTCGATACGTGCTCTCTTCATTGAGAAACTCGACGTGGACGAGGAAGTTGCCAATATTCTGATCGAAGAGGGCTTCTCTACACTTGAGGAAATTGCCTATGTTCCGCTCGGGGAGATGCTCGAAATCGAAGCCCTTGACGAGGCAACGGTAACGGAACTGCGTGAGCGTGCGCGTAATGTTTTGTTGACTGAAGCGATTGTTGATGAAGAGCAGATGGAGAAAGTGGCCGATGACTTGCTGTCGCTTGAGGGTATGGATAAGCCGCTGGCTGCAAAGTTGGCGAAGAGCGGCATCACTGACCGTGACTCTCTGGCCGATTTGGCGACCGACGAGTTGATTGAAATTACCGGCATCGATGCCGAGCGGGCGACGGCGCTGATTACGGTAGCGCGCGCTCACTGGTTCGCCGAAGAAGAATGAGAGGTACGGCATGGCTTTGATGACTGTTTCCCAATTCGCTACCGAGCTTAAAATGCCGGCGCCGGCCCTGCTGGAGCAGTTGGCTAAGGCCGGCGTTAGCAAGCAGGTATCCAATGACACCTTGTCCGAACAAGACAAGACGCGTTTGCTTGACTATCTGCGCAAGTCGCACGGCGAGACTGCGCCCAAAGCCAAGATCACTCTTACACGCAAACAGACCAGCGAGATTCGGGCTTCTGATTCCACTGGCAAGGCGCGCACGATTCAGGTCGAAGTTCGCAAGAAGCGTGTATTCGTTAAACGCGAACCCGGTGAGTTGGCGGCGGAAGCCGTTGCTGAAACCCCAGTCGAAGCTGCTGTGGTTGAACCTGTCGCCGCTGTTGCTTTGGCCCCCGCTCCTGTGCCCGAGGCGGCGCCCGTTGCCGTGGTTGTGGCGGAGGTCGAAATCCCGGTTGCAGAAGCCCCCGTGGCAGCAGCAGTGCCTGAAGTCCCGGCCGCGAAGCCAACTGTCAAGACGGCAATAGCGCCGAAGTCGGTGATTGACTCGGCGCAGCGAGCATTGCGTGAGGCTGAAACGAAGCGTCAGGGCAAGCTTTCCGCGATTCAGGCGGCCGAGTTCAAAGAGAAGGGCGATCGCGAGGCCAGAGTCCGCGCTGAGGCCGACGCGCGCGTGGCAGAGCAGCAGGCGTTGTTGGTTGCTGCAGAAGCTAAAAAGGCCAAGGAGGCCGCTGCTGCCGCTGGCGTATCCGGCACCATTCACAAGCCAGCCTCGAAGCCGGAAGACGGCAAAGCCAAACCGGCGAAGAAGGATGCCTGGAAGGATGACGCCGCCAAACGGCGTGCGATCAAGACCCGCGGCGATGCGGGAACCTCCGGATGGCGCGGTTCCAAGGGCGGTGGTCGTCATGGCCGTCACGGCCACGTTGAGGAAGTGTCAGTGCAGCAACCGGTAGAGGCTATCGTTCGCGAAGTGCACGTTCCGGAAACGATTTCCGTCGCCGATCTGGCGCACAAGATGACTGTCAAGGCCACTGAAGTAATCAAAACGTTGATGAAAATGGGGTCGATGGTCACCATCAATCAGGTGCTGGATCAGGAAACTGCGATGATCGTGGTTGAGGAAATGGGCCATCTGGCTTTCGCGGCAAAGCTCGACGATCCCGATGCATTTCTCGCGGACGAAGGCGAGCACAAGGACGTGGTGCAACTACCGCGGGCTCCGGTGGTCACCGTGATGGGCCACGTCGATCACGGCAAGACATCCCTGCTCGATTACATTCGCAAGAGTCGTGTTGCACATGGCGAAGCAGGCGGCATTACACAGCACATTGGCGCTTATCACGTCGAAACGCCTCGTGGCATGATTACCTTCCTCGATACGCCTGGCCACGAGGCCTTTACGGCGATGCGCGCGCGTGGCGCCAAGGCTACTGACCTGGTTATTCTCGTAGTGGCGGCCGACGACGGCGTCATGCCGCAGACCAAGGAAGCCATTCATCATGCAAAAGCGGCCAACGTGCCATTGATTGTGGCCGTTACCAAGATAGACAAGCCGGACGCGAATCTGGAGCGTGTCAAACAGGAACTGGTTGCCGAAGGCGTCGTGCCTGAAGAGTACGGTGGAGATGCTCCCTTCGTTGGGGTTTCGGCCAAGACCGGAGAAGGCGTCGACTCGCTATTGGAACAGGTGCTGCTGCAGGCCGAGGTTCTGGAACTTGTGGCGCCCGTGGACGCTCCCGCCAAAGGGCTGGTGATTGAAGCGCGTCTAGACAAGGGCAAGGGTCCGGTGGCGACTATTCTAGTGCTGTCAGGAACGCTGCATCGTGGCGATGCGCTGCTTGCCGGCGCGGTATTCGGTCGCGTGCGAGCAATGCTGGATGAGAACGGCAAGTCGATCGATTCGGCGGGCCCCTCGATTCCGGTCGAGATTCAGGGCCTCACCGACGTACCGGCAGCCGGCGACGAAGGCATGGTCCTTCTCGATGAGCGCAAGGCACGTGAAATTGCACTATTCCGCCAGGGGAAGTTCCGCGATGTCAAACTGGCCAAGCAGCAGGCGGCGAAGCTGGAGAACATGTTCGAGCAGATGGCCGAAGGTGAGATCAGGACCTTGCCGCTGATCATCAAGGCTGATGTACAAGGTTCTCAAGAGGCTTTGGTGCAGTCCCTGCACAAGTTGTCTACGGCCGAAGTCAAGGTCACCGTGGTTCATGCCGGCGTTGGTGGCATCAGCGAATCCGACATCAATCTGGCGGCTGCTTCGAAGGCTGTGGTGATCGGTTTCAATACCCGTGCCGACGTGGGAGCGCGCAAGGCCGCCGAGAGTCTCGGCGTCGACATCCGCTACTACAACATCATCTATGCGGCCGTGGATGAAGTGAAGGCAGCCTTGTCCGGCATGCTGGCTCCCGAGAAGAAGGAGGTCATTCTCGGCCTGGTCGAAATTCGTCAGGTGTTCCGGATTTCCCGGATCGGCGCCGTCGCTGGCTGCATGGTGCTGTCTGGCGTCGTCAAGCGCAATGCTTCGGTGCGACTGCTGCGCAACAATACGGTAGTGCACACGGGCGAATTGGATTCACTCAAGCGCTTCAAGGATGACGTCCGCGAGGTCAAGGAAGGGTTTGAGTGCGGTTTGAGCCTCAAGAACTTCAACGACATCAACGAAGGCGATCAGCTTGAAGTGTTTGAAGTCCAGGAAATCGCCCGCACGCTTAATTGACCTGCAATGGCAACAAAACGCGGCTCAGGTCATGGCTATGCGCGTTCTGACCGCGTTTCCGAGCAGATTCGCCGTGAGCTGGCTGATCTGCTGCGTTTTCATCTCAAGGATTTGCGCATAGCGCCCAAACTGACGCTGGTGACGCTGACCGCCGTCGAAGTCACCGCGGATTATGCGCATGCCAAGGTTTTCTATACATCGCTGGCGGACTCAGCCGACAACGAGATGATCGACCAGGGGCTCAAGCATTCCGCCAGCTTTCTGCGTCGCGAACTGGGTCGCAGGATTCGTATTCATCATATTCCTGAACTGCATTTTGTCTTTGACCCCTCTGTCCAGGAGGGTGCGCGCCTCTCCCGACTGATCGACGAGGCGGTGGAATCGGACAAGAAGCTGCAAGACGAGTGAGCGTGCGAGCGAACTCGCAGCGCAGTGAAGGCGGCAAGCCCGCGTGGCGCCGGCTCGACGGCGTGCTGTTGCTGGACAAGCCTCTCGGACTCTCGTCCAATCGAGCCCTGCAAGCAGCGCGCCGGCTCTACAACGCTGAAAAGGCCGGGCACACCGGAACCCTTGACCCATTGGCGACAGGCCTTCTGCCCTTATGTTTTGGTGAGGCGACCAAGTTTTCAGGCGAGTTGCTCAATGCCGACAAGCGTTATGTGGCGACAGTGCAGCTTGGTGTCACGACTGACACCGCGGATGCCGAAGGTGCGGTGCTGGAGCGTCGTCCGGTAGAGGTCGACCGCTCGGATGTGGTGGCCACACTGGCTGCATTTGTCGGCGAGATCGAGCAGGTACCGCCAATGTATTCAGCATTGAAGCGTGACGGCAAACCTCTCTACGAATACGCTCGCGCCGGAATCGAAGTGGAACGGGTGGCGCGCCGAATCACCATCCACGAACTGCGCCTGCTCGAGGGAGGTGATGATTTGGCCAGCGGGCGCTTTGTTTTTGAAGTTCGTTGCAGCAAAGGAACGTACGTGCGCACCCTTGCTGCGGACATGGGTGATCGCCTCGGCTGCGGAGCGCATCTCGCGGCCCTGCGCCGTACTGGCATCGGCGCACTTGACATCGATCAGGCTTATCCCCTGCTCATGCTCGAAGCTCTGACGGCTGAAGCTCGCGATGCCCTGCTGTTGCCACCCGATTCGCTGCTCGCCAGTCTGGTCGAAGCGCGGCTAGACGTTGCTGACACGGCCCGGTTGAGGCAGGGCCAAGCGGTTCGCTGGTCAGGAGAGGAGGGTATCCGGCTACGCGTTTATGACACTGAGCAGCGTTTTATCGGTGTTTGCCGGCAAGTCGCCGATGGTTGGATGCAACCCCAGCGGCTTGTCGCCAGTGTTTGAGATATTAATTCGTTTTAAATTCTTGATTAGACTCCATTCGAAACGCTATAATCCACGGTTCTCCAAGAGCCCAATACCACAGGATCAGCAAGGAAAACACAATGGCAATTTCCACTACCGACAAAGCCAAGATCGTCACCGACTACCAGCGTGCGCAGGGTGACACAGGCTCTCCCGAAGTCCAGGTGGCGCTTCTTACGGCGCGCATCAACGACTTGACGGATCATTTTAAGGCGCATACCAAGGATCATCATTCACGTCGTGGTCTGCTCAAAATGGTCAGCCAGCGACGCAAGATGCTGGATTACCTGAAACGCAAGAATGCCGACGGCTATCGTTCGCTGATCGAGCGACTTGGTCTGCGCAAGTAGTTTTCTCAACCAAGCGATTGGTCCCGATCATCCCTAACGCGTGATGCGCTTTGCGCCAGATACTGCGTGGGCTTGTTGAACAGGCCGGTACAGCCGTGATGGCTGTGCCGGCTTTTATTTTTTGCTGAAAGGAATTGTTGTGCTGATGAATCCGATCAAGAAGAGTTTTGCCTACGGTGACCACACGGTTACCCTTGAAACCGCTGAAATCGCCCGCCAGGCTGGCGGCGCCGTCATGGTCACCATGGATGACACTGTTGTGCTGGCCACGGTAGTTGGCGCACGAAACGCCAAGCCGGGACAGGATTTTTTCCCTCTGACCGTTGATTATCAGGAGCGATCCTACGCCGCTGGTCGCATTCCCGGCGGTTTTTTCAAGCGTGAGGGACGTCCGTCGGAGAAGGAAATCCTGACCTGCCGGCTTATCGATCGTCCGCTACGTCCGCTGTTTCCAGATGCTTTCTACAATGAGGTGCAGGTGGTATGTACCGTCATGTCGTGTAACCCCGAAATCGACCCTGATATTCCGGCGATGCTCGGCGCATCGGCCGCCATGGCGATCTCCGGCATTCCGTTCAGCGGCCCGATTGGTGCTGCCCGTGTCGGATACATCGACGGCAAGTATGTGTTGTGCCCGACCAAGACTCAACTGGAGAGCGCGCAACTGAATCTGGTGGTTGCGGGTACCGAGGGTGCCGTCTTGATGGTCGAGTCCGAAGCCATGCAGCTTTCCGAGGAGATTATGCTGGGCGCCGTAGTGTTTGGCCACGACCAGATGCAGGCCGCAATCAAGGCCATTAATGAACTGGTAGAAGTTGCCGGCAAACCCGAATGGGATTGGCAGCCGCCGGCCAAAAATGAGCCGCTGATTGCTCGTGTGGCCGAGCTGGCGGAAGCCGAATTGCGTGAAGCCTATCGCATTACCAGCAAGCAGGCGCGCACCATCAAGACCCGTGAAATCACCAAGAAAACCATTGCCGCCCTGACCGAGGGTGTCGACAATCCACCCGATTCCAACCTCGTCGGCAATACCGTGTTTGATCTTGAGGCGAAGATTGTCCGTAGCCAGATTCTCAATGGAGAACCGCGTATCGATGGTCGCGACACCCGTACCGTTCGCCCGATCGTGATCCGCAACGGCGTCCTGCCGCGTACTCATGGTTCGGCGCTGTTTACTCGCGGCGAGACGCAGGCGATGGTTGTCGCTACACTCGGCACCGGCCGTGATGAACAGATCATCGATGCGTTGCAAGGTGAGTATCGGGATCGCTTCATGCTCCACTACAACATGCCTCCCTATGCCACTGGCGAGACGGGTCGCGTCGGTACTCCCAAGCGTCGCGAAATTGGACATGGTCGCCTCGCCAAGCGTGCGCTCCTCGCGGTGCTGCCATCGCCCGAGGAATTCGGTTACTCGATGCGTATCGTCTCCGAAATAACCGAGTCCAACGGCTCATCATCAATGGCCTCCGTGTGCGGTGGTTCTTTGGCGCTGATGGACGCCGGGGTGCCGCTCAAGGCTCATGTGGCGGGCATTGCCATGGGCCTGATCAAGGATGGTCCGCGCTTTGCCGTGCTGACCGACATTTTGGGCGACGAGGATCATCTCGGTGACATGGACTTCAAGGTGGCAGGCACCGAAGAAGGCATCACGGCCCTGCAGATGGATATCAAGATTCAGGGCATCACCAAGGAAATCATGCAGGTAGCGCTGGCCCAGGCCAAGGAAGCGCGTTTGCACATTCTGGAGAAGATGAAGGCGTCCATGTCCGGCCATCGTGAGGAAGTTTCAACCTTCGCGCCACGGATGATCCACATCAAGATCAACCCGGAAAAGATTCGTGACGTGATCGGCAAGGGGGGCGCCGTGATTCGCGCTCTGACCGAGGAAACCGGCTGTGTGATCGATATCGAAGACGACGGCTCGATTACCATTTCGTCGGTGAATGCAGATGCGGCGCAGGTAGCGAAAAAGCGTATCGAGGACATCACAGCTGAGGTTGAAGTCGGCCGCATTTACGAAGGTACGGTTTTGCGTCTGCTTGATTTTGGTGCGATCGTCAGCCTGCTACCGGGCAAGGACGGACTTCTGCATATTTCGCAGATCGCCAGCGAACGGGTGAATGCCGTCGCCGATTACCTCAAGGAAGGCCAGGTAGTCAAGGTCAAGGTCATCGAGACGGATGATAAAGGCCGCGTACGTTTGTCAATGAAAGCCATCGCCTCTGAAACTGCAGCTTCTGCTCCTGTGACACAATAAAATATAGTCTGTTTGCATCAGTGACAAAAAAAGGACGCTACGGCGTCCTTTTTTTGTCACTGATGCTGATGCGCTCCCGCGAAGAGCTTACTTGCCAACCTGTTTTTCGCGGTGCTCTTCAAGCGTTTTGCAGTCGATGCACAACGTGGCGGTGGGGCGCGCTTCAAGGCGCTTCAGGCCGATCTCGACGCCGCAGGAATCGCAGTAGCCGTATTCGCCGCTTTCGATGTTGGCAATCGATTCGTCAATTTTTTTGATAAGTTTCCGCTCGCGGTCACGGTTGCGCAGTTCAAGCGCGATGTCGGATTCCTGGCTGGCTCGATCATTCGGATCGGCAAACACTGTTGCCTCGTCCTGCATGGTATGCACGGTACGCTCGATATCTTCGCTCAACTCGTCCTTGAGGGAAGCAAGGATGCCATGAAAGTGAGCAAGTTGTTTCGGGTTCATGTAGCCCTCACCCTTTTTAGGGATATAGGGCGGAAATTGTTTCTTGTGCAACAAATCTTCAGTCATTACAGAATATCCGTATTTTCGGAGAACCGGCTTTATAAACGAAACGAGGCGCCACCGCAAGTCAAGGTTTTTAGATACTGAGTGTCATTGATAGATTGACCGCCATAGGTCGGGTTCGGTAAAATTAAACATGTTCGGGGTGTGGCGCAGCCCGGTAGCGCGCTTGCTTTGGGAGCAAGATGTCGAGAGTTCGAATCCCTCCACCCCGACCACCAAATTCAAAGGGTTACAGCGATGTAGCCCTTTTTGGTTTTGGCAACGTAGTTCCATAGCCGCTGCGTTGCCGCTATGGAGTATTTCAAGTGTGTTCAATGAGCTGCAGGATGCGGAACCGCGCGTCCGGGGGTGACCCCTCCTCCTACTCTATAATTCGGATTGCCGAGTTAGTCCTTGTCTCTCAGCATCGCCTTTAGAATGGCGAAGGGCGAGTGGGTTGCTATCGATCCGCTACCTAAGGTGCTCGCGCTGCTACCAGCAGCTTCCAGTTGCCGTTGATGCTCATTGTCGTGGCAGTAAAGGCATAGTAGTTCCCAGTTGCTGCCGTTGCTCGGGTTATGGTTGTGGTTGTGGTCGCGGTGATGCACAGTAAGTTCGCGCAGGTTGGCGCGCGTAAATTCACGGGCACAGCGACCGCATATCCACGGATAAATCTTTAGTGCCTGCTCACGATAACCTCGATTGCGGATTTCTGCGGCGTGGCGGGCATCTGCGACAACGCTATCGAGTTTTCCTGGGGAGGGAGATTTCATCGAACCTACTTTTCCTGAGAGAGATTGTTCATCCGCTGTGCCCGGCTCTTGGATTCGGCCTTGTTGATCTCGGATACTTGGCGACCGTAGGCCTCGCGTGCTTCTGGGCCTTGCTGGGTGGCTTCAATGCTTCGTATGCAGCGCCAGCGTTTGCCGGTCTTGGTAACGATCAGTCGCATTTCGTCTCTTGGGTGATGCATGCGACAGTGATAGCAGTATGTGGGATCTGTTGCCATGGAAGTGTACGGGTTTCAGGCGGTGACGTTTGTAATTATGCTACGACGAATGCTGTTTCTGCTTTACTTCGCCAGTGCCTTGCCGATATTCCTGCATCTTCGTTCGATTGACGATGGTTTCCCTGTAAACTTGCCCGATGCGCTCATACAAGGTTTCTAGCGATCGTTCAGGTCGCGAGAGGCGCCGCCAATAAAGGCGGAACATCATCATGTTGCGCAGTTCATCCGCCCGTAGCTCATCTGGATAGAGCACCGGCCTTCTAAGCCGGGGGTAGTGGGTTCGAATCCCGCCGGGCGGACCATAAAATGTTATAAAAAACATATAGTAACACCTTGTTTTTGTTTCTAGTGGCGCTTGACGTTGTTCATTTTGGCACAAAATTGTGTGCCCGAGTGTGACCAAATTGTGCCCGACCATCCCTCAATATCACTGGATGTTTGTGCCCAAAGTGTGACCGGCAGGCAGGCCTGCCGATGCCCGGTGGCCGGGATAGCGACGTTGATTTCTCCTTATCACCGGATCAGAGGTTCGTGGGGGTGAAAAGCGGCGTCCGTGTGCGCTTTTCGCGCCATTTTTCGAGGGCCGGGGTCGTACACTGCCGCTGATGGACGCGATTTCCCTGTTGTTCTGCAAATCAGCAACTAGCCGACACTCCGAGCCAATGAGCTGGCTCTGCATCGCCTTGGTCGCTATAGTTGCCGTAGTT
>Ga0194060_10000964_pt1 | contig 21027 bp, 23 predicted proteins | sample SepL225m_MetaG_FD_163427 | JGI IMG/M metagenome (GOLD analysis project Ga0194060, IMG submission 163427) | Anoxic zone freshwater microbial communities from boreal shield lake in IISD Experimental Lakes Area, Ontario, Canada - Sep2016-L222-5m | ecosystem: Environmental > Aquatic > Freshwater >... | reverse complement strand
ATCCCCCCCCGCAAGCGGGGGGGAACAACGCATTATCCCCCCCCGCGTGCGGGGGGGCTAGGGGGGGTAATTCAAACTACAACTGTAGTATTAGGCGGCCTTATCCGGCTAAGGGATGGTTCAATCCAGCTTGACAGTTCAGCGATGAAACGATGACGCGGTGAGGCGTTCCGTATCGCCTCATCGCCTCATCGCCTCATCGCAAGACTGTAAAGCTGAATGTGCCCATTTTGAAACATGCCTAAAGCCTTGACTCCACACAACAACCCCAATGAGGATTGCTATATCGCCCATCGTGAAGACCGCATGTACAGAAGCGAAACTGGAGGAGACAGCGTATGGCAAAGCGAATCTTGCTTGTCCTGGCCCTTGTCTCGACCATCGCCACCCTCGCGGCGTGGCCGCAGGCGACCGCCGCCCAGCCCGGCGTGGCCGACACGTACCCACCCTATCAGGCCCGCTACTTCGGCGAGACAGGCCACTCGGCGGTGAATTGGTTCCTAGAGTTCTGGAAGAACACCCCGAATGCCCTCTTCGTCCTCGGCTACCCGATCTCGCAGCCGATTGTCGAGGAGAGCTTCACAAACCCAGGCCAGTACTATCGGGTGCAGTATTTTGAGCGGGCGGTACTTGAGGAGCACCCTGAGAACTTCGGCCAGCAGGACAACAAGTACTATGTACTCGGGCGTCTGATGGGCAGCCGCCTGGCTCAGGGCCGCAGCGAGTCGGGCTTCCAGAAGGTGGGAGATCCCGGCGACGGCACCTACGATGCGTCCACCGGCCACACGCTGCGCAACGGCCCGGCTCCCTTCCGCGACTACTGGCAAAACAATGGTGCCCTGAGCGTGTTCGGCCTGCCGCTCTCTGAGCAGTTTCAGGAAGTGAACGCGGCTGACGGACAGACCTACTGGGTGCAGTACTTCGAGCGCCAGCGCATGGAGTGGCACCCCAATGAGTCAAACCCGCAGTACCGCATCCTGCTGGGCCTGCTCGGTAACGAGTATCGCGACCGCTTCCACGCGAACGATAATGCCTTCAGTTTCCGTGCGGCGGATAACGCCATGCCACGCCAGTTTGTCTATGGCTTCAACGCCAACCTCTACAGCCAGGGTACCGCGTGGCAGGATCGCAACCGGGTGATGCAGGTTTCGAAGAACGCCCAGGTGATGTGGCTGCGCCAGCAGGTGCGCTGGCGTGACCTGCACGACATTTCAGGGACGATCTACTGGGGCGAACTGGACAATATTGTCAGTGATGCCAGCAAGAACGGGATCAGCCTGCTGCTCAGCGTCGTGGCCGCCCCAGACTGGGCGGGCGGGCCGGGCATGCCCCGTCGCTCGAATTTTAGCGACTTCGCCAGTTTCACCGGCCAGATGGCGGCGCGCTACAAGGGCCGCGTCCAGGCTTACGAGATCTGGAACGAGGAGAACCGGGCCTGTGAGAATGGCGGCGACTGCGCCACCGCAGGCGGGATCGGCGGGAGCGTGGCCGGTGCCGACTACTTTGTTGATATGCTCGCCACCGTCTACGAGGCGATTAAGGCGAACGACCCCAACGCGATTGTGGTCAGCGGCGCACCCACCTCGACCGAGACGAACCGCACCGACATCGCGCAGAGCGACACCTCGTACATGGCCTCAATGGCATCAAACCCGAAGTTCCGCACCCACGTGGATGCGATTGGCGTCCACCCAGGTGGCCAGTACAACTCGCCTGACCAGTTGTGGCCAGACAACCCCGGCCCCGGCCCGAACTGGCAGAATAGCCGCGAGTTCTACTTCCGGCGCGTCGAGGATATTCGCGACACGCTGGTGAAGAACGGCATGGCCGACAAGCAGATCTGGATTACCGAGTTCGGCTGGGCAACGCAGAATAACACCCCCGGCTACGAGTACGGCAACAGCATCTCGTTCCAGACCCAGTCCGACTGGATCATCCGCGCCTTCCAGCGCGGTCGCCACGACTACGCCCCGTGGGTGGGGGCGATGTTCGTCTGGAACCTGAACTTTGCGGTATCCGCCAGCGCCACGGGCGAACCGCTGCACGAGCAGGCGTCGTTCGGTGTGCTGAACGGCGACTGGAGCCCGCGCCCGGCCTGGTTCGCGATCCAGGCGATGGCGAAGGACTAGCATTCAACATTTCTCTTGGTAATGGGCGGCACAGCCGTCCATTACCAAGAGGATCATTATGGTATGGAGCGCAGTTCATGAACCGAACTTCTCGTTTGTGGAGCAGCCTCATGCTGCTTTTTTTGCTTGTACCGCTGATCGCGGCGTGTGGGGCTAATCCGCCGAGCGCACCTTCGGCGAGTGTGCCGACGGCGGCAGTGGTTGCCACTCCCAGCACGTCTGTCCCCGCCCAAACGGCGGTGCCCACGGTAGCGGCCACGGTGGCTCCCACGGACGTACCCACCCTCGCGGCGGCGACCGAGGCTCCCACCGCCGCGCCGGCCACGCCGCCTTCGCTGGAGTTCGGCATTGTCGGTCACCTCTACTACACTGACCGTGACCGGGTGCTCCAGTTGGTGCAAAATGCCGGCTTCGACTGGGTGCGCCAGCAGGTGGTCTGGAAAGACATTCAGGATCCGGTAGCGGGGATCTACGGTTGGGAAGAACTCGATATGATCGTCAACACAGTGAACGCCTACGGGCGCAAGCTGCTGGTGAACATCGTTCAGTCGCCAACCGCCTATAACGCCACTAACGGTCTGCCCGACGACCCAGCGACCCTAGGGAACTTTGTGGAACTGATGGCCAATCGCTACGGCGACAAGATCCAGGCGTACGAGATCTGGAACGAGCCGAACCTGGCCCACGAGAACGGCGGGAAGATTGTGCCAGCGGATGTCGGGCACTACGTCGAAGTTCTGAAGGTCGCCTACACGCGGATCAAGGCGGTGAGTCCCAACGCAATCGTGTTGGCGGCGGCGTCATCTTCCAGCGGTGTCACCGACCCGGCCCTGGCGCTCTCGGATCAGGCGTTCTACCAGGCGATGTACACCTACAACAATGGCGAGGTGCGCAACTACTTCGACGTGCAGGCGGTCCACCCCGGTGGCTCGGCCAACTCACCCGACACACTCTGGCCAGATAACCCGAGCAAGGCGCAGGGCTGGACCGACGACTCCACCTTCTACTTTCGCCACGTTGAGAACGTGCGTGCGTGGATGGAGCAGTACGGCATGGCCGACAAGAAGATGTGGATCACCGAGTACGGCTGGGCCACGCCGAACAACACCCCCGGCTACGAGTTTGGCAACCAGGTGAGCCTTGATCAGCAGGCCGCATACATCACCGGGGCGATCACGCGCACCTACGAGCAGTACCCGTGGGTGAGTAATATGTTTCTCTGGAACATCAACTTTGCGGTACTCTGGGGCGAGCGCGGCGAACCGCAGCACGAGCAGGCATCGTTTGCCATCCTGAACCCGGACTGGAGCCCGCGCCCGGCATACCTCGGGGTGCAGAGCCTGATCGCCGAACTGAAGAAGAAAGAGGGCCGGTAGCTCGATTGCAGATTGTAGATTGCAGATTGCAGATTACGGATTGGGCGTGTCTGGCTCTGGCAATCTGCACTCTGCAATCGATTAATCTGCACTCAACAAGAGGCCCAGGCGGGCCAGGATGGCGGTCGCGGCGGGGATACCGGGGGACGACACGAACCAGCCCTGATCTGTATGTTCGGCGATGCGCCCAAGGATGCGCTGGTGGGCGGCGGGCAGGGGCAGGTCGGGCAGCAGAAATCCACCATCGGCGGGCACTGCCGTGATCTGTGAGGCACCGGCGAGAGTGGCCTGGGCGTAACCCATGCGCAAGGCTTCGTCCTCGCCATGCAGGACAAAGTCGCCGCCGCGCAGTTGGTAGTAGCTAAATGAGCCGCGTGAGCGGCGGCGGCGTAGCACCCAGCCTTCGCGCAGGCTGACCACGCCCGGCTCCGCTTCGGGGGCCGGGATCCAGCCGAAGGGATCGGCGGCGAAGTAACTGATGCGCTCGTTGGCGGCCAGGGGACGATCCAGCCATGTGCCGGGCGGAGCGATGGCGGGCAGGCCGGGCAGGGCGGCGGCTTGGTCGGCTAACGTGAGCACCGTAAAGCTACGGGCGCGCAGGCGGGCAACCAGACCCTCGCCGCGCCAGGACGTGAGGGTGAAGCGGTCACCCTCGCGGGTGCCCTCGCCGCGTAGGGACGGGCCGATGGCCGGGTTATGGACGATGAACAGGCCGGGCCGCGCCTCCTCGAAATCGCAGGGCGCACCCGGTCGGCGGCGTGATGACATAATCAATGCACAATGCACAATGCACGATGCACAATTGGTCGGCCAATTGTGCATTGTGCATTGTGCATTATTGTCCTGCGATCCGGCGTAAGGTCGGCCCGGTGTAGGCGTGGCAGATGGCGATGGCGAGTGCATCGGCAGCATCGTCGGGATGAGGGACGGTGGGGAGACCAAGGGTGATCCGCACCATCTCTTGCATCTGGCGTTTGTCGGCTCCGCCGTAGCCGGTGAGAGCCTGCTTGACCGCGACAGGCTTGTACTCGTGGATAGCAGCGCCGGAGATCTGGAGGGCGAGGAGGGCGACGCCGCGAGCCTGGCCGACGGTGATCGCCGTGTTGACGTTCTTGCCGAAGAAGAGTTCTTCGATGGCGGCGTAGGCGGGCTTATGTCGGCCAAGGATCTCGCTGAGTCCGTCGTAGAGGAGGCGCAGGCGCTCGGCCTGGGGCATACCGGCGGGCGTGGTCAGCACGCCGTACTCCACCACGCTGATTTGGCTGCCCTGTTCATCTACCACGCCCCAGCCCATCCGTGCGGTGCCTGGGTCGATGCCGATGGTTTTCATGCAGAATTCACAATGCACAATGCACAATTGGCACGCCAATTGTGCATTGTGCATTGTGCATTACTCAAATTTTGCCGCGACCTCGTCGGTGATATCCAGATTCGAGTAGACCTTCTGAACATCGTCGAGGTCTTCCAGTTTTTCGATCAGACGCAGGATCGAGAGCGCGTCTTTCTCATCGGGCTGCACCAGGGTTTTGGGGCGCATCGTCTTCTCGGCACCGGTGATCGGCAACTTCTGCTCAATGATGGCCTGGCGCACACTGTTGAGGCTCGTCCATTCGCAGTAGACCTCAAGCACCAGATCGGAGACATCGACATCATCGGCACCGGCGTCGATCACCTGGAGTTGCACCTCGTCGGGGTCGAGCTTGGTGCCGGTAAGGTCAATTGTAATCAGACCCTTGGTTTCAAACATCCAGCCCACCGAGCCGGGTTCGCCAGGGTTGCCACCGGCCTTATTGATCGCCGAGCGCACATCGGAACTGGTGCGGTTGCGATTATCGGTGGCAGTCGCGATAATCAGCGCGACGCCGCCGGGGCCGTAGCCCTCGTAGTAGATCTCCTCAAGAGCCGCCTCGCCGCCCTTGCCCACCCCGCGATCAGCCGCACGCTGGATGTTCTCGTTGGGCATGTTGCTGGCGCGGGCCTTATCGACGGCGAGGCGCAGCCGGAAGTTCTGGTCGGGGTCGGCGCTGCCACCTTCACGGGCCGCGATGGTAATATCGCGGGCGAGCTTGGTAAAAAGCTGGCCACGGCGCTGGTCGGTGACGCCCTTCGAGCGCCGGATGCTGTGCCATTTCGAATGGCCGGACATAGCAGTGTGCCTCCTGCGTGGTCTGAATAGTGCCCCATTATAGCAGAACCTTGGGCGGGTAGATCTGATGTACCATGCATGCATACCCCGCGAGTGTGCGACAATGCGCTACGCGAAGGATGTTGCCCCATACGTTTACTCATGTACTTCACGAGGGGGCAGGTCTTTCTATATCCTCCGTATCCCACTTCTGTTGGCTTGCCTGGTGGCCCTTGAAAGGACGCCCGTCGATGCGTGACTCTCCTGCGCTGATGGCTGTAGCAAAGCACGTACACGTGCATGCGCTGCCGAATAGTATTTATCTGGTAGAGGCGAAGGCCGGCGATGTGCTGGTAAACAGCCCGCCAGAGGCGCTGAAGTACGTGTTGGTTGCGGGCCTGACCCCACCGGCCAATGTGCTGCTTCCGCCGGACATGCTTACCGGCCAGGAGCTAGGATCGAGCGGGTTTGTGCGCCGTGGGATTAACTACGCCAGTGTTGAGTTTCTTATTTACTCCAATTTTTTTGTGAAGAACCGCCGCGCTCGGCTGATCACCGTCACGGAAGATCAAGCTCACCGCCTGCGGCTGATTCTCCTGGAGACGATTAACGGGCCAGAGGATGACGCGGACTACGGGCCGTATGGCTGGGTACGCCGCGAATGCGCCGCCGTATCCTACTACCCGCCCCTCGGCCACGCGCCCCGCGTGGATGACATGGTTGATATTGTCAGCCTGGAGACGGGCGGCGGAGATCTGGGGGCCACGCAGATTGCGCTGGAAGGTGAGGAGTTTGTCTTCTACGAGGGCGGCGACGTGGTAGCGCGGATACATACCCGGATCTCCCAGGTGGCGATGCCGCTGACAGTCGCCCCGCCCCGCCCGCTCCAGCGTCAGGAGCTGACGCTCCAATTTATCGGCGGGAGCGACGGCTTCGACCCGGCGGGGATCACGACCTGTTTCCTGGCCTATCTTGGTACCAGCGTGCAAACCCACGCGACGCTCTTTGATGCAGCGGCCTATGTGCTCGTGCGCCTGGGAAACCTGGGCATGGCCTCGCATCATATCTCAGAGGTGGTACTCTCGCACCTCCACGAGGATCATGTGGCCGGTCTGCCCGAGCTGATCTTGATGGGCAGTCATCGTGTGCGCCTGCTCACCTCGGACATTGTGTACACGAGCCTGTTGCGCCTGCTCGGCGCGATGCTGGCACTGCCCGAGGATGAGGCTGCGGCTCTCTTCGACTTCTACCCGCTGAACCCCGGCACACCGGTGGATCTCGATGGCCGCCGCTTCGAGGCGATCTACGCGATCCACTCGATCCCGACGATTGCCGTGCGAGTGAACGGGATCTGCTACTCGGGCGATATGCGCTACGACGAGGATTGGTTCGGTGAACTGGAGGCACAGGGGGTACTCTCTGCCGCCCGGCGCAACCAGCTTGTGCAGTTCGCAGAGGGGGCCAGCGTACTGGTGCAGGATGTGGGCGGCGGCTCGATCCATAGCACGATCACCCCCCGGCTGCTCCAAGCCCTCACCGCAAAGAGCCAGCGCCTGGTGCTGGCTCACACCAGCAAGCACCTGCTACCGGCCGAGAGCGATGATCTCGCCGGGCAGATCGAATTCGCCGACAGCGGCCACGTGGTCGCACTAGGCAAGCTGCTGCCCGACGATGACCACGCTGAGATTGTCAGAACGATTGCGGCGTGTCCGCTCTTCGCTCGCCTGTCGGTGGCGAAGCGGCTTCGCCTGGCGACGCAAGCCGATGTGCTGGACTGGACGGACGGCCAGACGATCATGCACGAGGGCGACGCCTCCGACGGTCGGGCCTACATCGTCCACTCGGGCCTGGTGGACATCTGGGTGGGCGGGGCGCAGGTGCGCGTCGTCGGGCGCGGCAGCAGCATCGGCGAGCGCGGGGCGATCCTGGGCGACCTACGCACGAGTACGATGACCGCACGCGGCCATGTGCAGTTGATCAGCTTCGCCCCAGAGATGTTTCAGGATGTGGCCGAGCGGCTGGGCCTCGCCGCCGCCTTCGCACGGGCCGAGTGGCTCGGCACGCTGCCCGTGCTGCGCGACATGCCGTGGGCCAGTCGGCTCGACCTGGCCCTGGATTTTTTGCCGCGCCAGATGACCGCCGGGGAGCCGCTGTTCAGCTACGGCGACCCTGGCTACGAGGGCTACCTGCTGGTGCAAGGCGCGATCACATTCAGTGACGGGAGCGGCGGACTGATCGATACATTGCGCAATCCGGGGCAGTTTTTTGGCGGGCGTTCGGCGCTCTACGGCTTCCCGCGCAGCGCATCGGCCCACGCGAGCGCCGCCTCGGAGATCTGGGAGATACCGGCACCGGCGATCCAGCGGCTTAACCTGCTCTATCCGAACGTGCTGCTGCACCTGCGCGCCATTGAGACCGGGCTACAGCGCAGGAGGCGGCAGTAGAGCCACCACCCAGAAGATCTTTATTGTTACTCTTTGGCGGCGAAGCCGCCAAAAAGTAAGACATGGTTCAGACCAGCTTTACAGTTTGGCGTGAACGTAGCGCCGCCTTCCAGGCGGTCAGGAACACCACCGCAGGCTGGAAGCCCGCGCTACGAACTGTAAACCTGAACCTGGCACCTGAAACCTTGATTAAGGCATGTTTCAAAATGGGTACATTCAGCTTTACAGTCTTGCGATGAGGCGATGAGGCGATGAGGCGATACGGAACGCCTCACCGCGTCATCGTTTCATCGCTGAACTGTCAAGCTAGATTGAACCATCCCTAACAACAAAACTAGGGCGCGTCTTCAGCCCAGAGCATACCCACGCGGTCGGCGGCAAGGCCGATCACCCCATTATCAAAGGGCGCGGCACTGATCGAGCGCCAGCCCAGCACCTCTTCCCCGGCGATGTCGTAGACAGCAAACGGCCCGCTGCATGCGCCATTGGTGAAGTAGCGCGCCCCCGCTTGAAAGAGCGCGAGGAAGCGTCCGGCCAACTCCTCAGCCGCCGCTGGCTTGACCACATCGGTCGGATAGGCCAGATCGCTCGCGATCAACTGGGCAATAATCTTGGCCGCAATACGCCTGGGCACCTCCACCCAGTTTCCGCCCAAACCCTTGTAGCCCTCTACGACGGCCAGCGCATCGAGGGTAGTGTGGGGCGCTTCGCTTGGCGCGGCCAGGCGGTACACACTGAGAACCAGCGGGTAGCTCGTGGCGCGGGCGGCGTCGAGGTCGCGCAGGAGATCATCGATGGCGTGGTCAGTGTCTTGGAGCAGGTCAGGCATAGGGAAATCCTCTGCAGGATAGAGTAAACTCAGCCACGATCACGGGTATGATTCCCCACTGAGGACAGAGCCTCATACGACAAGAGCCAGACATCGCTAACGATGTCTGGCTCTTTGTAGTGGGGTGCCTGATGGGTCTCGAACCCACAACCTCCTGAGTCACAGTCAGGCGCTCTAACCATTGAGCTACAAGCACCACGAATGTCCGCGATTATAGCACGGGCATGTGCGTTGTGTCAAATAGGGACAGAACCGGCAGGGCATGTGCAAAGTCGTGTGATTGCCGCGCAGCCCTCACCCCCCAGCCCCCTCTCCCCGTGAGGGAGAGGGGCAGGGGGTGAGGGCCGGAGGGTGACTTTGCACATGCCCTGACAGAACCGGCAGGGCTATTGGAACGTCGCTGGCCCTCCGGCTGGCAACCAACAATCCTGCGCAGTCCCGCCACCTGTCAGCGCCATGGTATATAATTCCTGCGCCTGCACACAACCGTCGCAGCGGGAGAGGAGCCGAGGGTGAGAGCCTTCCAGCCCGCCCCAGCACCGAGAATGACCAAGGAGTACTATTAATGTCCGCCCAGATCGAGTACCGCTTCGCCCGACGCCTTGCCCAACTAGAGGCGTCGGCCACTGCCGCGATGACCGGGCGCGTCGCCCAGATGCGCGCCGCCGGGATCAATGTCATCTCCTTCAGCGTCGGCGAGCCCGACTTTGATACGCCCGCGCCGATCAAGGCCGCTGGGATCGACGCGATTAACAAGAACTATACCCACTATACTCCGGCCGGCGGCACCGCCGAGCTGCGTAAGGCGGTCGCCCAGCGCGCCAGCATTGATAGCGGAGTGACCTATGGGATCGGCCAGGTTACCACCACCGCCGGGGCCAAGGAGGCGCTCTACCTGGCCTTCCAGGCACTGTGCGACGAGGGCGATGAGGCGATTATCCCCGCGCCCTACTGGGTGAGTTACGTCGAGCAGGCCAAGCTCGCTGGGGCTATCCCCGTCACCCCGATGACCACTGAGGCCACCGGTTTTAAGCTTACCCCTGACCAACTTGCCGCCAGCCTAAGCCCGCGCACCCGCGTCATCGTCCTCAACTCGCCCAGCAACCCCACCGGCGCCGTCTACAGCGCCGCCGAGCTGCGCGCCCTCGCCGATGTCCTCCGCGACAGCGAGGCGATTGTGATCGCCGATGAGATCTACGACGCGATCAGCTATGTTGAGTACGCCCGCTGGCTCAAGGTTGCCCCCGAGATGGCCAACCGTACCCTGATTGTCAACGGCGTCGCCAAAGCCTACGCCATGACTGGCTGGCGTGTGGGCTATGTGGTCGGCCCACAGCCGATCATCAACGCGATCAAGGACATTCAGAGCCACACGAGTACCCATACCGCCTCGATCTCGCAGTACGCTGCCCTGGCCGCCTATACGTCCAGCCCCGAGATCGAGGCTACTGTGGTTGAGATGGCCGCCCAGTTCCATAAACGACGCGACATCATCCTTGATCTGATGGCTGGGATCCCCGGCGTCACGTGCAGCGTGCCCGACGGCGCGTTCTACGTCTTCCCCAACGTCACCGGCCTGCTCAACCGGCCCCTGCGCGGCGGCAAGGTTTGTGCCACCAGTGACGACCTGACCAACTACCTGCTCGACGAGGCCCACATCGCCGCTGTCTCGGGCGAGGCATTCGGGGCACCGGGCTACATCCGCTTCTCCTACGCCACCGCTGAGGAGCAGATTATCGAGGGGATGCGTCGCTTCGCCGCCGCACTCGCGTAGTCCTCCCCCATAAGGGCGCAGCAGCGCCGCGCTGCTGCGCCCCCAACACTAATGAATCCACTCGCCGACCTCGTTCCCCGCCTCGCCGGTAGGCGCATCCTTGTCGTGGGCGATGTCTCACTCGACGAGTATCTCTTTGGCCGAGCCACCCGCCTCTCTCGCGAGGCTCCCGTGCCTGTTCTCGAACTCATCCGCCGTGAGATCATCCTCGGCGGGGCCGCCAACCCAGCCCGTAATATCGTCGCCCTCGGGAGTATGGCCGCCCAGGTTAGCATCGTCGGCAGCGACCCCGAGGGCCAGCAACTCCGCGATCTGCTCTGTCACGCCGGGATCGACGCACGCGGGCTGGTCGTCTCGCCGAGTCGCCCCACCACACTCAAGACCCGCATCCTCGCCGAGGAGTCGCCCCGCCTGCCTCAGCAGGTTGCTCGCCTGGATCGGCTGGAGCGCACGGCCCTCTCTGCGGTCGAGGAAGATCGCGTTATCGCCGCCCTGCGTGAGCAGATTCCCACCGTCGCCGCCGTGATCTGCTCAGACTACCAGCTTGGCCTGATGACCCCCGCCGTGATCGGCGCGACCCGTGACCTCTGCCGCGCCCACGGGGTTCTCTTCACCGTAGACGCCCAGGGCAACTCGCACGCCTACCACAGTGCCGACCTCTTCCGCTGCAACAACCAGGAAGCAGCGGCGGCGCTCGGGACACGCCTGGAGCGCGAGGAGGATTTTGTAGACGGCCTGGCTAAACTCCGCGACACGCTGAGCGCACGCCTCGTCATCGTCACCCGTGGGCCACAGGGGCTCTCGATCATCGGCCAGGGTCTGGGCTACCGGCACCTGCCGGCTGTCCACGTGAGCGAAGTCTACGACACCATTGGTGCCGGAGACACCTTCATCGCCGTCACCACCCTCGGGCTGGCCGCCGGTCTGGATCCGGTCGCTGCCGCCCAGATCGCCAATACCGCATCAGCCCTCGTCGTGCGTCGGCTAGGCAACGCCGTCGTATCGCTCGAAGAGCTTGCAGCGGCCCTCGCGCACCAACACGATCACCAATAAAGCACGACGCCCTTGCGTCGTGCTTCACATCTAGGAAACGTATGGGGAGAGAAGACTAGGCCGCATGCAGGCGCTTAAAGCCAATACTTTTCGAATAAGGGATTTGCCGCCGCTCCGCCCTCACCCCCCAGCCCCCTCTCCCTGAGCGGGAGAGGGGGAGTCGGACGCATCCTGGTGCGGAATCTCCCCTCTCCCCGTGAGGGAGAGGGGCTGGGGGTGAGGGGGCAAGGCCGGTGCGAGATCAGCTTACTCGAAAAGTATTGCGCTTAAATCCGCTGATCGCCTCGTCCTCATTCTGATAGATCTCGGCATACTGCGCCAACCCCACCATGCGGAAGATTTTTTGGAAGTGCTGAGAGAGGCCGCTCACCGCCAGCTTCTGGCCATTGCGGTTTACCTCCGTCACAATCCCGATCAGAATAGCGATGCCCGCGCTATTAATATAGTCGTTCTGGCGAAAATTCAGCAGCACAAACCGGGTACCCTTATTTGTCACCTCACGGTACGCACTATTGATCTTCTCCTCAGCAAATGTGGTGACATCGCCCACGAGATCGACGATTGCCACACCCTCGCGATCACGGGTGCTCACCGTAAGCTCATCTTCTAGCATCATGCGCTCCTCCAAGCTCATCAACAGCCGTCAGGGCGACGACCGCACCATATCCTTAACGGACGACCTGCTCGGCCAGCAGACCGGCACTATCATGGTGGATCTATACGGACACATGCGAGCCGGGGTTCGATGAACACCCAAGGCTTGCGGCACGATGACGTTGAAAGGCAAGGCGAAAGCAGTTCCCCACATCATCGCGAGACACAAAGCCCGACTCATCGCAGAGTTGACTGATCAGCATGAGCCCCATCCCGCGCAACGAACCCATGCCCGCCAGCTTCTCAACAATGCTGAGCGGCTCGGCCTTGGGCGCAAAGGGACGCACTCCTTCATCGCATACCTCAATAACCAGGCACTCATCCTCAACACGGCACAAGATCTCGACATGCAGATCCGGCTTGAGCGAGTTGCCATGCTCAATCGCATTAATGCACGCCTCGCAAAGCGCCGTCTTCAGATCATCGATCCGATCGATGGGCACGCCAAGACGCCACGCAAAGGCGGCGACAGCATCACGTGCGATCAGCTCGTAACCGAGCTCATTTGGCAGGATAAGCTCCATACTCGTTATGGGGTTCGTAGGATATGTCATTGTTCGAGATGAATCACCATACGTACCTGGTTGCCGCCGCTGGGTGCAGTAGTAAACTCCACCTCGTCCATCAGTTCGCGGATCAGCCAGATCCCCCAACCGCCCTTATCGAACTTTTCAAGGACATCGGCGATGTGTGGGCTACTGGTGGTGTCATCTTGATCAAGTATTTTGCGCCCTTGGTCAGCGACGCTAATAATCAGTTCATCGTCACGGGCCGTCAGCAGCACAACAACCTTCATCGCCGAATCCTGCTGATTGCCGTGTTCAATGGCATTCGTCACCGCCTCGCTAACCGCCGTCTTCAACGACTCGACCCGGTCGTCATGGAAGCCCATGCGCCGGGCAAGCGATGACGCGGTATCCATCGCCACACGCTCGTAGCCAAGCTTGCTCGGGAGACGTAGCTCAATGATCTTTTCAACAGGCTCGCGTGAAGTGTCGTCGTGTTTGTCCATAATGGATAATCTACACAAGCCGCTATGCACTGCGGATCATCTGCTGACGATAGCCTGTTGACACGATGCACGTTTATGCGCCGAACCACGATACACGAGGACGCGCACAATACCGTGTAACGCTGAACTATGATAGCACAGCCCTCTATTGCGACGCAATAGAATAAATGTTTCAATTAGTCACTACAACCAGACTGTGTCTTCAGGGCGCAACCTTATTGTCACATAAGGCGTACTTGTATTGTGGAACAGCATAGCGCGTGCTAGAATAAACGTCGGTACGCTGGTCGCCTGTTCCCATCTCTGTGCCCTGCCGTCAGATGCGACAAACTCGCGTTTTAAGGAGGAATCGACCATGTCTATCCTGAACCGGATCACGGATCTTATCAGCGCCAATGTCAACTCGATGCTCGACAAGGCCGAGGATCCAGAGAAGATGGCAAACGAGTACCTGCGCCAGCTTACAAACGAACTCTACGAGGCGCGAACGAGCGTCGCCGCCGCGATGGCGGATGAGACGAAGCTTGAGCAGCGCCGGATCTCAAGCCAGCGTGAAACCGACCAGTGGCAATCGAAGGCTGAGGCGGCCCTGCGTGCTGGCGACGAGGTTCTGGCCAAAGCGGCACTCGCCCGTAAGGTACAGGCCCAGAAGTTGACCGAGCAGTACCAGCAGCAGGAGACGGCCCAGGAGCAGCAGGTGACCGCGCTCCAGGACGCCCTGGTCAACCTGGAGACGCGGATCGCGGAGGTGAAGGCGAAGAAGGAGCTGATCATCGCCAAGAAGAACCGCGCCGCCACCCAGGAGGCCATTCAGCGGGCGACGGCAAGCATGGGCGGCGGGGCGAGCGCGATCGATAAACTGGACGCGCTTGAGGAGAAGGTTGACGACCGCCTCGCTAAAGCCGACGCAATGTCCAAGCTTGAGCAGGGGTCGCTGGAGAACAAGTTCCGCAATCTGGAGAAGGATCAGGAAGTTGACTCGGAGCTGGCCGAGCTGAAGCGAAAGATGGGCATGAGCTAGGAAACACCAGAGAGAGTTTTACCCTCTCTGAAAACCTGCTCACAGGCAGGAGGCAGGATACCTATTTCCTGCCTCTTGCTGCATTTAGCGGGCCGACTCGTAACAACTGCGGCAGCGGGCCTCGTAGAGATCGAGGCCGCCGACCACAATCGTCGGCGCGTTAGCGGGTGCCGGGAGCCCATTGATCAGGCGCTGCGAGCGCGTGGCGTAGGCTCCACAGCGCACGCAGATGGCGTAAAGCTTGTCCACCTGTTCGGCGAGGGCCATCAGGTGCGACATTGCCGAGAAGGGGGCGGCCCGGTAGTTCTGGTCGAGCCCAGCGACAAGCACGCGCCTGCCGTTGTCGGCCAGAGTCTGACAGGCCGCGACGATCACCTCGGGACTGTCCTCTAGGAAGTGCAACTCATCAATGGCGATCACCTGAATATCCTCGCTGCCGACGATCACCTCCCTGATCGAACTCACCGGCACCGCCTCTAACCGCGCACCACTGTGGCTGGCGACGTGGCTACTGCTGTAGCGTGTGTCGAGTCGCGGCGTGAAGATGCGGTAGGACTGGCGAGCAATCTGCACCTGGCGCATCCGCCGGATCAGTTCCTCGGTTTTGCCGCTATACATACACCCGCAGATGACCTCGATCCGCCCGCCGGCACCTAGACATGTCACAGTGTTCCCCTCCTAAGGCTATTACTTTTCACATAAGGAATCCGTTGCCGATCAGCCCTCACCCCCTGCCCCTCTCCCTCACGGGGAGAGGGGAGATTCCGCACCAGGACGCATCCGACTCCCCCTCTCCCGCTCAGGGAGAGGGGGCTGGGGGGTGAGGGCTGATCGGCGACAAACTGTAAAGTACCTGCGAACCTTGTCTAACTGTAAATTTTTGTGTCTTTCTATGTTCTTCTGTGGCACAATAACGCGGGAGTATAGCACGTTTTGCTCCTTTGCACGATGAAGAGACGAGAACAGGATGAGACGGATCACTGAGGATGAGCGGCTGCTGCGCAGCGACTCCGGCGAGCGCACCCGCGACTTTACCCACACCGACCCCTGGCGGGTGCTGCGGATCATGGGCGAGTTTGTTGAGGGTTTCGACACCCTGGCCGGTACCGGTCACGCGGTGACGATCTTCGGATCGGCCCGCGTCCGCGAGGGCGACCCCGCATACGCCGCTGCCGTAGAGACTGCGCGCCTGCTGGCCCGAGAGGGCTTCGCGATCATCACCGGCGGCGGGCCGGGACTGATGGAGGCGGCCAACCGTGGTGCCCGCGAGGCCGGCGGCCCGTCGATTGGCTGCACCATCGAGTTGCCCTTTGAGACGGGGGCCAACGCCTATGTTGACCTTGAGATCCGCTTCCGCTATTTTTTCGTCCGTAAGATGATGTTTGTTAAGTACGCCTCAGCCTTCGTGATCTTCCCCGGCGGATTCGGCACCCTCGACGAACTTTTTGAGGCTCTCACGCTCATCCAGACCGGCAAAATTCACAACTTTCCAATCGTCCTTTTCGACTCGGCCTACTGGGCGGGCCTGATCAGGTGGGTACGTGACACCATGCTCCCCAGCGGCAAGGTCAGCGCGAGCGATCTTGATCTGCTCACGCTCTGTGATGACCCGGCTGAAGTCTGCGCCCTGATTAAAGCAGCCCACGCGGGGCGACAGACGGGTACAACACGCCAAGAGACCGAGCAGGCGTCTGTAACGGCCTACGCCACGCCACCAAGAAACGGAGTCCCTCCCATGGAGCGGGTGATGAAGTGGGAGGCGGACGCCGATCTGACCGCCATGCTGCGCCGCTACTACCGTGGCGAGGCCGGGCTTTGGGGTGACATCCAGGCTATGGTTCACGCCGACCTGCGGCGTCGGGGGCTGCCCGTAGCCCCGCGCCACATGCGCTTCCGCGCCATCGAAACCGGCTACATGGTGATCCTTGAGGATGCTGAGGGCTACGAGAATCCGTAGGAGCGGGGCCCGCAAGTCGCCCCTACAGGTTGTCGTTCTTCGCCCGCGACTGCGCGGCCAGGTTCTGCTTGTAGGCAACCAGCTTATCGAGTAGGGACGGGTCGGACGTGGCGAGGATCTGCACAGCCAACAGGCCCGCGTTACGCCCGCCACCGATAGCGACGGTGGCCACCGGCACGCCAGCGGGCATCTGCACGATTGAGAGCAGCGAGTCGAGCCCGCTGAGCGCCTTGCTCTGCACGGGCACACCGATCACTGGCAGGGGCGAGTAGGCGGCGAGCATACCGGGCAGGTGGGCCGCCCCACCGGCCCCGGCGATGATCACGCGCAGGCCACGGGTGTGGGCTGTCATCCCGTACTCGGCCATGTCCTGCGGCGTGCGGTGCGCTGAAACAACCCGTAGTTCGTAGGCGACGCCAAACTCCTGGCATACGTCCACTGCGCCCTGCATCGTCGGCAGGTCGCTGTCGCTGCCCATCACAATTCCGATCATTCGGATCTCCGAAATAGTGGTATTGACCTTAAACACACTACCTTTCACATAAGGAATCTGCCGCAGATCAGCTCTCACCCCCCCAGCCCCCTCTCCCTGAGCGGGAGAGGGGGGGCGGATGCGTCCTGCTGCGGAATATCCCCTCTTCCCGTGAGGGAGAGGGGCAGGGGGTGAGGGGGCAAGGTCGGCAACGGATTCCTTATGTGAAAAGTATTGACCTTAAACATCCACGAGGTCAGCAGCGCGCAGAGCCAGTTCCTCGGCCTCAGCCAAGGTTGCGCCCAGCGCAGTAACGTGGCCCATCTTCCGGCCCACCCGCGACTCGCGCTTGCCGTAGAGGTGCAGATGAGCGCCGGGCACATCCAGAGCGGCGCGCAGAGCGTCGGGGCCAACTGGCCCATCCCGTCGTCCGAGCAGGTTCACCATAACCGCCGCCGGGGCGCGCAGGTCGGTGGGGGCCAGGGGCCAGCCGATCACCGCCCGTAGGTGGTTCTCGAACTGCGATGCGACGCACGCCTCGATTGTGTAGTGGCCGGAGTTGTGCGGTCGTGGGGCGATCTCGTTGAACAGAATCTGGCCGTCCTCTAGGGCGAACAGTTCGACGCCAAAGATGCCCACGCCACGTACCGCCTCCACCGCAGCCAGCGCGAGGTTTGTCGCCGCCACCGCCGCCGCCTCCGGGATCGCTGCCGGAGCGCGCACAAGATGGCAGATATGCTGCCGCTGCACCGTCTCCACCACCGGATAGGCCCGCGCCGCGCCGTCGCGCCCGCGCACCACCATTACCGCCAGTTCACGCGAGAATGGCACAAACGCCTCGGCGAGTAGTGGGCTGCCGCCACGGGTGAGCTGCTCCCAGGCCGGACGTATGTCGCCAGAGCCGTGTAGGGTGGCGTTCCCGTAGCCATCGTAGCCGTTGCGGCGGGCCTTGAGCAGCAGCGGCCAGCCCAACTCATCGGCGATAGCCGGTAGATCATCGGGAGAGTCGACACGGCGAAAGGCGGGCACCCGCAGCCCCACCGCCGCAATGCGCTCCTTCTGAAACAGCTTATCCTGAACCACGGCCAGGGTGATCGCTCCGGGGTAGACCGACAGCCCACGCGCCTCCAGGCCAGCCAGGATGGTCGCATCAACGAACTCGTTCTCCAACGTCACAAGGTCACACCGGCTGGCGAATAGATCGAGCAGATCCGGATCATCCCACGCGCCGACGATCTCCGCCTGCGTCAGCCGGCCGGCAGGGCTATCGGCGCTGCGCTCGAAAATGACCGTCTCCACGCCGAGCGAGACGGCGGCCTGGGTGAGCATCTGGGCGAGTTGGCCGCCCCCAAAGATACCTAGTCGAATCATAGGGCGCTATCATAGCGGTAGTTGCGGGGCTGCGCAAGCGGCGGGGTGGGGCGTGGTATAATGCCGCCAGTATGCCGTCTTTCGGCCATATCGGGCCGTGCGTTGTATCGGATCAGGGGAACCAGCGATGCCCACCACAACCCGCAGCCAGCGTCGCCGCCAGTCGGTGCGAACGCAGCCGCGCCGCTCGCCAGCGAGGGTGATCGAGCCGCCGGACTACACACGCGATTACGCCTATGTTCGGCACGACCTGCTGATGATCGCCTTTTGGGGCGGGCTGCTCTTCGTCGGCATGATCGTCGCCTCCTTCATCTTCTAGCCACAGGGGCGGCCGTGGTTGATGATCAGGGCAGACGCACAAAGCGGCGGGCCACCGGGGTGGCCCGCCGCTTTGTGCGTCTGCTACGACGGATTACGCCTCGTCGCCGTAGATCTCCTTGAGCAGACTCTTCTTTGGGGCGGGCGCGCTGCGGGAACTGCGCTGCTTCTCAATGCTGGCCTGGCGATCCTGGGCCGCGCTAAGCCGCTTCATGAAGCGGTCAACCTGACCGGCGGTGTCCACGATACGCTGCTCGCCCGTGTAGAACGGATGGCAGTTGGCGCAGATCTCAACGCGCAGGTTGGGGCGCGTCGAGCCGATCTTCCAGTTGGTGCCACAGGTCGTACAGACGATCCCTTCGGTATGGTACTTAGGGTGGATTCCCTTTTTCACTGATTGCTCCATGTTCTGGGAGGGGCCGGCCGCAGCCGGGGTACCTGCCCGATAGCTTCGTGGTGGGCTGCCAGTTAATCGGCGGCGGCGACCGGCGGGGCCGGTGGCGCGACCGGGATCACACTGACCATCTTCTGGTCACGCGAGATAAACTTAAACTCAACGTGGCCCTCGATCATCGCGTAGATGGTGTAGTCGCGACCAAGGCCGACGTTCTTACCGGGTTTAATCTTCGTGCCGCACTGGCGAACAATAATGTTGCCCGGCTCGACCAACTGCCCGCCGTAGCGCTTCACGCCGCGCATCTTCGGCTTGCTGTCGCGACCGTTGCGCGAACTGCCCATTCCCTTTTTATGTGCCATAATCGTTTCTCCCGAGGCGAGAGCCCCTTGGTATGACGCGCCAGCGGCAACAGTTAGGCCACAATATCGCTGATTTTGATCTCGGTGTAGGATTGGCGGTGACCGGTGCGACGGCGGTAGCGCTTCTTATTGCGGTAACGGAAGACGATAATCTTCTCGCCCTTCTTCACGCCCAGCACCTCGGCCTTCACCACGGCTCCGCTCACCAGCGGAACACCAACTTGTACGACATCGCCATTGCCGATCAGCAGCACTTCACTTAGCTCGATCTGGCTTCCTGGTTCAACGTCGAGCAGGTCGATGTTGACAACCTGGCCCTTCTCTACGCGGTACTGCATACCGCGGTCACGAATAATCGCGTACACGTCCATGCTCCTTGGGGCAGCGGTGCAACAGAAAACGGTGATACCGCGCCAACCGTCACGCCAGTGCTGCTACTTCAGATCGTTTTTGGCAACAAGAAAATAGAGCGGCTTGACCGCCCTGAACCTCAGCCATTATAACAAAGTCAACAGGGGGTGTCAAACCGACAGACATCACCCGCCGGGTACAATGCGCTGAATATCCTCGCAGGCCCGCATCACCGTAATTCGCGCCCAGCCAAGCGAGGCGTTTGGGCCAATCGCGATCAGCAGAAGTAGATCGCCGATGGTCGCCATAATGATACTCTGATCCTGGCCCTCGTGGATCACCAGATGACCGGGCTGACGCTGGCCCAGGTTACGGCTGATCTCGGCCATCGCCAGCGTATTCCCTACAGCCAGGGCAGCGACCACCGTGACGTTAATATCGCGTTGGCGGCTCCAGTGGGTCAGTACCATCCCGCTCATGTCAGCGAGTACTGCGCAGTAGACATCCGGCTCCATCGCCAGATCCTTGAGCGCCAGGCGCACCTGCTCGATTTGTGTGTCCGAATAACTGCGCCCAGTCCGCCCCGATTGGCTGGGGGTCAGTCGCACCGCAACCTGCGGATCGCTGAGGATATCCGTCTGTTGCTTGGCCCGCAGGGCGGAGACGCGCTGCCCAAGCGGCCCGGTGACCACAGGCGGCGTCACCGGGTTTGCCTCTGGTACGTCGTGTAAGACGTGTTCCTCGGCACGATGGCTCGCCAGTTGCGAGGGGCGCGGTATCTGCTTGATCGGATTCAGCAGCGTATCGACCGTCATACGCAGGCGATCAGGATTCACGGGCTTTGCCAGCAGGAAGTCAACATTCAGCTCGGCAGCGCGTTCTGGGGAGAGATCCTCAGGGCTAACGGTGAAGACGATGACCGCCGTGTTTGGATCAAGCTCATGCACCCGCCGCACCAGATCGAGCCCGCTCATCCCCGGCATCCGAATATCGGTAAAGAGCAGATCCACCGGCTGGCGTGAGACGTGCAGCAGCGCAGCCTCGGCTGATGAGACAGCGCTCACCTCATATGGCGAGTCCTCGCTCAACGTCATCGTGACAATGCGGCGGATGTCCGGGTCATCATCGACGATCAAGATGCGCTTTGACATCGGATCGGCCTCCTTGCGGAGCCTCCAGCTCGTTGGGCTGAGACATAGGACGGATGTACAAAAGACAGCACACGCCCTTACAGTATATCGTAACGGGGGCGATTGTGCATCCCCGTCCCGCTCACTAATTCAGGGCATGTGCAAAGTCGTGTGGTCGCCGGACAGCCCTCACCCCCCAGCCCCCTCTCCCTGAACGGGAGAGGGGGAGCCGAGCGCATCCTGATGAAGAAACTC